>Ga0207036_10014_pt1 | contig 36085 bp, 29 predicted proteins | sample Alteio_BWMinCont_78_FD_153284 | JGI IMG/M metagenome (GOLD analysis project Ga0207036, IMG submission 153284) | Enriched cells from forest soil in Barre Woods Harvard Forest LTER site, Petersham, Massachusetts, United States -... | ecosystem: Environmental > Terrestrial > Soil > Temperate forest >... | reverse complement strand
AGTGCCGCAATAAGAGCTGTTGCTCCATCATCAGTAATTGAATTTGACCTTAAGTCCAAATATAAACCAGGAGGACACTTGCCACTGCTTAATGCTTTTGCTAATATCAAAACACCTTCATTATCAATATAATTGCTAGTTAAATCTATATATAAATCTTGCGGAGCTTTTCCGCTCATGAGTGCATTTGAAATCGCATTAATTTCTGAGATACCCAAAATGTTGGAGCTAAATATCAGTTTTAATGCACTATTACATTTACCACTTTGTATTGCATCAGCGATTTTTTTTATGACTGTACTAGTATAACTTTTTCTGTCTCCATATGTACCGTCAGGATAAAAAGAAGAAAACACGTAGGTATTGCGAATATTAATATTTATTTTTAAATGGGTAGATCCTGATGTAGCTGCTTCGACAATTTTTGATATATCATCATTTTCAATTTGACAGTCACTGCGATCAAGCTCCAATTCATAGATTGCATCCCTTTTCTTTTTATATTCTTTAATCATATATAAGAATATATTGATATCACTTGTACTCTTGATATTTCTTGCGTCCATCCATTTCTCCCCGGCTTTATATTTTGGTTAGGTTAATCTAAATTGTCAACAGACCTCCCACTTTAATTGCGCGCACATTTTATGGGGCTGATTGTAAAGAATCAACAAATATATGAGCTTTCGCTCACACCGCTTCAAGAATCGCTGCAACACCCATGCCTCCGGCAGTGCAAATAGAAATAAGACCACGGCCACTGCCTTTTTGGGCCAACATCTTAGCAAGTGCACCGACAATTCTTGCGCCCGTTGCAGCAAATGGATGACCTAGTGCTACACTGCCGCCTTTAATATTCATTTTAGAGCGATCTATTGGGCCTAGTGCTTTATCTCGTTTGAGTACACGTTTACAGTACTCCTCCGATTCCCATGCTTTTAACGTGCAAAGAACTTGTCCTGCAAAGGCTTCATGAATTTCATATATATCGAAGTCCTGTAGCGACAAGTGATTTCTTTTTAGTAGTTCGCTGACAGCAATGGTGGGCGCCATCAATAAGCCTTCGCCGTGTTCGAAATCAACAGCGGCAACTTGTGCATCCACAAATCTGGCCAAGAGAGGGTAGTTGAAGGGTTTAGCAGCTTCTTCTGATGTTAAATATACGGCTGCAGCGCCATCGGTGAGTGGGCTGCTATTGCCCGCGGTGAGTGAACCTTTTTCAGTGAAATCAAAGGCAGTTTTTAGCTTGGCTAATTTTGCAAGTGTAGTATCACTGCGAACTGTGCCATCACGTTTCAAACCCATGAACTCTATAATAAGATCGTCATAAAAGCCTTCTTCATAAGCAGCGACAGCAGTTTGATGACTTTTTAAAGCCAATTCATCTTGTGCTTGACGTGAAATATGCCATTCCTGAACCATCTTCTCGCAATGTTCGCCCATGGAAAGATGGGTGCGAGGTTCCACCACGGCTGGATACTCGGGTTTAAAATCAGCGGGCCTGAGGGAAGCGATAATTTTTAATTTATCAGAATAACTTTTCGCATAATGTAATGCTAATAGCTTATGTGCAAATGATCTACGAAACATAATGGGCAAGTCACTATTCGTATCACAGCCTGCAGCGATTCCATCATTGATTTGATAGTTAGAGATTTTAAGCGCCATTTGCAGGGTGGTTTCTAAACTGGTACCACAGGCGCGCTGCAATGTGTAAGCGGGTGTATGTGGGTCAAGCGTAGTACCCAGAACACATTCGCGCGCTAAATTCCAATTAAATGAGCTGTTCATGATTGCGCCCAGCCCAACATCACCGACAATCCTTCCATCAAGATTCATTTTTTTAACTAATCCTTGAAGCGCAGCAGTCATCAACTCTTGTGTGGTCACATCGATGTAATTTGTCATGGATTTAACAAAAGGCGTTCTTGCACTGCCTGAGATATACACGGGACGAGTTTTCATGATAAAAAATCCTTTTTTTGATTAATTTAAGTGATTAATTGATATCCTGATAGCGAAATAACCAGAATGGACACTACAATAGCTGCTAATAACGCAGGTTTACCGCCTGCGACTTGATATTCTCTAGGCATGTTTTTTGTATATCGGCAATTCCATGCCATCAAGGCTGGCATGAGTGCTTGTAATGTAACACAACATAAGCCGGCCAAACTCAGCAACAAAATAAATGCTTTTGGGTAAAAAACAACGACCAAAAGCGGGGGAGCAAACGTAGCAAATATCACTAATATTTTGCCTCGAGATTGATTCGATACTTTGAATCCATCGGCAAGATAGTCAGACAATCCAAGTGAAACGCAGGCAAATGCAGTTAATACGCAGATAGAAGTGAATGCTCTTGATAAAAACATGATATTGTCAGAAGGAACATAATGGTTGATGGATTCCAATAAACTACTTACCGGTTGATGTGCATCAATGAGTCGTTCTAAGCCAAATTCACCAGCAAGTGGCACTAGACCAAATATCACCGCATCCCAGGCGATGTAACAGACTAATGGTATAAAGGAACCTAATAAAATTGCGAAACGTAGTTTTTTCACATCATCATCAAAGTAAGAGCGAAGACTGGGGACAATAATAGAAAAACCGAATGAAGTGATCGCTACCGTCAATGCAGGTAATAAATGCTCTGCTTTACCACTGTCAAAATGACTGGTATCAATATGCATAGCGATTAAAAGCATAAGTATAAATACCGAACCCATTTTAAGCAGCATTAAAAATCGATTGAAGATATCAACATGTTTGATCCCAGCGCTGACGACAGTGCCAAAGGCGAATACAAATATAATGCCGCATAACCAGATAGGTATTTCAATTCCAGCCACATTTAAAAGCCCATGCAGCACATCTTGTCCGCCCGCAATATAGGCCGACACAATGGCATATAGAAAAAACAGATAAATGGTCCAGCAAATAACAGCCCCCGGTTTGCCTAGTGTCGCATTTGCCATAGAAATGACATTACTATTTTTGGGAAAACATAAATTGACTTCCAGTGTGAGTAGTGCAGTAAATGTCATCAGGATCCAACAACCAATAAATAGTAATGCCGAATTAACAATCCCCCCTTTTGCAGTCGCAATGGGCAATCCCAACATGCCGCCACCGATTGAGGTGCCAGCAATTAATAAAATACCCCCCAGCATTTTTGATTTCATTATCGTTGATTCTCCGTGATATGTGATGATTCATTAAATTTACTTTTTAAACCTTTCCAGCAATCCAAATAATTCTTTTGTCTAAAATCCGCAGTCAAAGCGTAAGGCGTTAAGCGCCAGACTTGTTGTGACTCAAACATGAAAGCGAGTGTATTATCATAATACTCAGGTGTTAATGTTGCATTAGATGCTTTATTAAATGCATCTGCATCAGGGCCATGGGCTGACATACAGTTATGTAAACTGCCGCCACCCGGTAAAAATCCGGTTTCTTTGGCATCATAAATGCCATAAATCAAACCCATATATTCGTTCATAATATTTCGATGATAATAAGGCGGACGAAAAGTGTCGTTCGCCACCATCCAGCGTGGTGGAAAAATCACAAAATCAATATTGGCAACACCCGGTATAGTCGAAGGTGACGTTAACACTGTGAAAATTGAAGGATCAGGATGATCAAAGCTGACTGTATTGATCGTGTTAAATTTCTTTAAATCATATTTATAAGGTACGTAATTTCCATGCCAGGCAACCACGTCTAGCGGTGAATGTTTGATATCAGAAATCCACAGATGCCCCTGAAATTTTGCTAATAATTTAAAATCACCACTCACATCTTCGAACACGGCATGAGGAACTTGAAAATCACGAGGATTCGCAAGTCCATTGGCACCAATGATACCTAATTCAGGTAATCGAAATGGCAAACCAAAATTTTCACAAACATAACCGCGTGCTTTACCATCGGGTAACAAAACCTGGAATTTGATACCTCGTGGAATAACGGCGATTTCACCGGGCTTTATATCAAGAATGCCAAACTCAGTTTTTAGTCGCAATGCACCTTCTTGCGGTACAATTAATAAGTCGCCATCGGCATTATAAAAATAGGAATCTTGCATCGAGGCTGTTGCTGCATACAAATGAATCGCCGCACCGGTCAACATTTCAATGCTGCCGTTTCCCGCTATTGTGATTAGACTTTGAATGAAGTCCCTGGCTGAAGCGGGATAAGGAATCGGGTTCCAGCGCATTTGTGTAGGTGGTGTAGGGGAATGAAATGGCGGGCTCGCTAAATAATCTTGTGGTAATGCACGAAATTCATCGTGCAGTACAGAAGGTCGGATTCGATAAAACCAGCTATGTAGATTCGATGCGCGCGGCACGGTAAAAGCACTGCCGCTTAATTGTTCCGCATATAATCCATGAGGTACTTTTTGCGGAGAATTCCTGCCTTGGACCAAGGTGCCGTTGATTGATTCTGATTGAAAATGATTTCCAAAACCATGGAGATAATGATTCAATTCGGTCATATTATTTACCCATTACAAGTTTTAGCGATTTCAAAAAACGTTCATTTTGGTCCGTTGTTCCAATCGTGACGCGCAAATGCGTCATCATTTCATAAGGGATCAATGGACGCACGATGACACCCTGATGTAATAACTTTTGATAAACTTCATTCGCATTTGTTTTGACATCGATTGTGATGAAATTTCCTAAAGAGGGGATATAGTCCATTTGCAATTTATTTAAACCCTCTTCAAGCTGTTTCATGCCCTCATTATTCATGATGACAGTGCGTTTAACATGGTCTTGGTCAAGAATGGCGGCTTCTGCTGCAATCGCTGCAATCGAGTTTACATTGAAGGGGAGCCTGGCGCGATTTAAAATATCGGCAATGTCTGGTGAGGAAATAGCATAACCTAAACGAAGGGCCGCGAGTCCATAGACTTTGGAGAAGGTTCTCGTGATCAGTAAGTTAGGATATGTCTTCATTAATTTAAGTGTATCAGGATAATCCGATTTTTTAATATATTCATGATAGGCTTCATCTAATACAACCAGCACATTGGATGGAATGGATTCTAGCAACAGTTTCAGATCATGATCGGTTGTGTAAGTCCCGGTTGGATTGTTTGGATTGACAATAAAGATAAGACGTGTTTTTTCCGTGACAGCGGCAATCATGCCTGGAATGTCGTGGCTATAATTAAGGGCGGATACCTTAATCAGTTCACCGCCATGGCTTTTGATTAGTAACGGTATAGTTAAAAAAGCATATTGTGAAATTACCGCAGCATCGCCATCGCTTAAATAGGATTTCATGATAATTTCTAAAATGTTTTCTGAACCATTTCCTATGGTCAGCTGATGGGTTGCTACATTTAAAAATTGAGCGAGTGTTTGTTTAAGCAAGAAACAACCGCCATCAGGATAAAAATGCGATTTCAGCAAAGCGTTTTGTGCTGCAAGCATCGCTTTAGGACTGGGGCCCAGTGCATTTTCATTGCTAGCTAACTTAATAGCAGAGGTAATGCCTAGCTCACGCTCTAATTCTTCTATCGGTTTTCCAGGCTGATAAGGAGTCAAACTACTAATGTAGTTATTTGCCAACAGTTTATAATCAAAAACCATAATAGTGTTCCTCGTCAAGCAGATGGGTCATTCGGCCAAGCTTTAATAAAAGCAGGATGTTTTTGGCAATGCGCATCAATTTTAATTAAAGTAGGATAGGCGCTGATATCACACGAAAAGCGTCTTGCGTTATACATTTGTGGTGCTAAGCAAATATCGGCAATCGTAGGGGTATCTCCAAAGCAAAAAGCATCTGTATGCTGGAAAGCGGAAAGTTTTTTTTCAAGTGCTGTAAAGCCCTTTGCTATCCATTGTGCGTACCATTTATTTTTCTGATCTTCGGATAAATCTAGATTTTTAGTAAGAAATTGTAATACACCGATGTTATTTAATGGATGCATATCTGCAGCAATCATTAGCGCGATGGCTCTTGCTTCCGCTTTAAGAAAAGCATCTTTGGGAAATAGTGAAGTATCAGGATATATCTCGTCCAGATACTCAATGATGGCTAACGATTGCGAAATGGTTTTGTCATCGTGTTTCAACGTGGGTACTAAGCCCTGTGGATTCATCGCTAAGTATTCTTCTCTGCTTTGTTCACTTTTAAGTAAATTCACAGGAATGATTTTATAATCCAATGCTTTCAGATTCAGTGCAATACGCACACGAAAACAGGCTGTAGAACGGTAATAATCATAAAGTTGGATCATAAGCGACGACCTTTTGTTGAATAGCACCAAAAATACTTTGTCTGTTCTCGTCTAACATTTCAATCCGTACGCGGTCACCGAATTGCATGAATGGGGTGATGGGTTTGCCAGTTGCCAGAATTTCTAGCATACGTTTTTCTGCAATGCACGATGATCCTTTACTTCTATCTATATTGGATACGGTCCCCGATCCAATAATCGTACCAGCGCCTAAAGGCCTTGTTTTAGCAGCATGTGCGATTAAGGTTGGAAAATCAAACGTCATGTCAACACCCGCATTCGGACTGCCGAACAGTATTTCATTGAGATGAGTGATCAGTGGTAAATGCAACTTATTGCCGTCCCACGCAGTCCCAAGTTCATCCGGTGTGACGGCAACAGGTGAAAATGCAGTCGATGGTTTACTCTGAAAAAAACCAAAACCTTTATTGAGTTCGCTTGGAATCAGATTACGTAAAGAGACATCATTAACTAGCATGACCAGGCAAATCGATTTAGCCGCCATATTAGCACTGGCAGACATGGGAATGTCTTTGGTAATGACGGCGACTTCAGATTCAAAATCCAATCCCATTTCTACATTAACAAGTGGTATATCGTCATATGGACCCAGAAATGTGTCTGAGCCACCCTGGTACATCAAAGGGTCAGTCCAAAATGCAGGTGGCATTTCAGCGCCACGCGCTTTTCGTACCAACTCAACATGATTGACATAGGCACTCCCATCTGCCCATTGATAAGCACGTGGTAAGGGTGGGGCAATGTTTTGTTGTGTGAAAGACAACGTATTATCTATTTTTCCGCTGTTTAAACGATCATAGTAATCTTGTAATTTCGCTTTACAATCTTCCCAGTGATCCAGCGCTTCTTGTAATGTATTCGCAACATCAGGTACCACGATTGCTTTCGATAAATCCTTGCTGACAACAACCAATTGTCCGTCGCGTGTATCATTTTTAAGAGTGGCAAGTTTCATGACAAAACACCACGCTGTATCTGGTCTAATTCTATTGACTCAAACAATGCCTTGAAATTCCCTTCACCAAAACCTTCATCACCTTTTCGTTGAATGATTTCAAAGAAAACGGGGCCCAGCATGTTCTTCGTAAAAATTTGCAATAATAATTCTTTTTCCGCATGGGTGTTGCCGTCAATCAAAATACGATTTTGCTTCAGAATATCAATCGGTTCGCCATGATCAGGAAGTCGTTTTTCAATAAGATCGTAATAGGTGTCGGGTGTGTCCAAGAATACCAGTCCGTTATCGCGTAATTGTTCCACTGTGCTATAAATATTATTTGTACCTAACGCAATATGTTGTATGCCTTCGCCATTAAAATCTTTCAAAAATTCCTCGATTTGAGATTTATCATCGGATGATTCATTGAGTGGGATGCGAATTTTTCCACACGGGCTTGTCATCGCGCGACTTTTCAATCCGGTCAATTTGCCTTCGATATCAAAATAACGGATTTCTCTGAAATTGAAGATCCTTTCATAAAAATCAGCCCATTGATCCATGTTGCCACGATGTAAATTATGTGTCACGTGATCCAGATAAGTTAAATTAGCATTCTTTTCGTTGGTCACTTGATTGGGCAACGGTGTAAAGTGATGTGCATAATTAGCCTTATCATTTTGGTACTCTACAAAATAAATCAGACTGTTGCCTACACCGTAAATAGCAGGGATATTATAAATCCCTTTTTCAGTGCTGGGTTGGTAGGCTTTAGCGCCATTGGCGAGTGCGTGTTCAAAGGCTTGTTTTGCATTCTTCACTCGGAAACCCATGGCGGATGTGGATGCGCCATGTAAACCGGCAAATTGGCTGGCTAAGCTGTTCTGTGTGGTATTAACAAGGAATCGAATATCATTTTGTTGGTAGAGTATCACATCGCAAGATTGATGTTTTGCAACAGGGGTAAAACCCATTTGTTTGAATTGTGAATCTAATTTTTGAAAATCAGTTGTTGTAAATTCAAGAAAATCAAACCCATCGGTACCTGTTGGATTGAAGTTTTTCATGTGTAACATTCTCCTTTCTCTAGTAATCTAAAGTGGTATGCAATATAGCACGATTATCTTTTACGAAAAAGAAAGAACCCTATGCCATTGTGCAACTATTACCCAGTGGTAACACGTTAAGTTATTTTACTCCGGAAACACTGGTTTTGTAAATTATTTAGTCACAACTAGGGTCAATAGAAGAAGATTATAAGCTTTTATGTCCTTTCCTTAAGGTTAAAAACGCATAAATTGATTAAATTTGAAACTTAGAGAATGATCACGATCAACGATACATTAAAATTCTATATTTCGGTGTACGGTTTTTTTATTATATATATTATACAGTTAAGCCTTAAACCACCCAAAAACACACAAAAAAGTTGTCCTTGAAGTATCATTTCTGTAACATAGTCCGAATGCAATTAGTATTGAACATATCAAAATTACTAATAATAGTAGTACTGAGTTGGTGTATCTTAATAAATTGGTATGGTAGAGAACCTTCAATTACAGATCTCACTCCGATTATTCCTATTATTGAACCTATAATTGAACCGATAGCTAAGCCATTTAAACGACCCAGCAAAGCGACGGTTGAATCTATATGGAGCAGCCTTATCAGCGAGTTCAAGTTGGATCATAGAACTCAGTCTGCAGAGGTCAAGGCCGAGATTCGCAAGTTACTTGCAGATCAGGGTAAGTTTTATCAAATTTTAAAAGCAGCTGGCCCTTATATTTATTTTATTCACGCGCAAACCCAGGAACGCGGTTTACCCGGTGAAATGGCATTGATTCCTGTGATCGAAAGCGAATTTAATCCGAATGATCATTCTAATAAAGGGGCAACAGGTCTCTGGCAGCTCATGCGTGGGACGGCCCGCGAATTGGGTATAAAAGTTATCTCAGGATATGATGGTCGTCGAAATGTGATTTTTTCAACAAAAGCAGCCCTGGCTTATTTGAATGATTTAGGCGGTTATTTTAAAGGAAATTGGTATTTGGCACTGGCCGCGTATAATGCAGGTCAGATAAGAATAGATAAAGCGGTTCGTAAGACGGGCAGCCGCAGCTTCTGGAATTTGCCATTACCTAAAGAAACTCAATACTATGTTCCCAGGTTATTGGCTGTTGCAGCTATTGTAAAAAACCCTGAAAAATATGGTGTTAAGTTACCTCATGTTTCAAACAAACCATTTTTTAGTGAACTCAAATTAACGAAAGCCGTGAGTTTGGAGAAAGTCGCTAAAACGACAGGGATTGATTTAGCAACATTAAAAACATTAAACCCAGATTATAAAAATGGTGTATCTATTGCGAAAAAAGGGGTTTATACATTATTGGTTCCTGTAGAGAAGGAATCGTTTGTCAAGACGCAATTCGCAGACAATCTAGTTGCTAATAAAAAATAATTTTAAATGCGATCCCTTTTTACGCAAGAAGATATGAACTTATTAACATAGCCTCTAGGCTTCCTTGCAGTATGGGATCCTTGCTCAAAAGCACTTCTTGACCTTGGTTTGTTACATCAATATCCTTAATCATTTTTCTAAAATATGACCTACCATAATAAAAATGCCATAATTCTGTATAGCATTTCTCATGGTTTTTTATTAAGCTGCTGATTAATATGAAATTTCTTAAACGACAAGATATAGTACACATGTTTAATTATCGACAATTAAGTATTCAGTTATTTAAATAATATGCTATAATATCATGATTAATAAAAACCTATCTTGATGTCTTGAGGAGGGGCGATATGTTGGCTAGAAGTATCCAGTTTAATTATAGTCAAGGATTGGAATGGTTAGGCACCTATTCGGACAATTCCCGATTAAAAAATGCTTTTTCACAAAAGCAAGAAGCAGCTTCTGTTAAAAGCCAAATCAATTTAGATATACCTCGGACAATATTACTAGCATCTACTAATGCGAAACACTTTTTTGATGGTTGGCAAATTGATGGGCCCTTCTGTTATAGTCAAGGTGATTTTTCTGGAAGTTCTATTGCACAGCACTTATTATTCCTTCACGAAATAAATTCCGCGTCCTTTAATGGCAGTTCAGATGTAAAACACATTTCATTTGGATATATTACGGACAAGGGTGAAAGATGCGGCATAGATATAAGATGGAAAGACAGCAATCCCGATGCTTGGGTAATTTCTATCTTAAAAAATCCAGAAAAAGCTGACCTTAATAGTAGACAAGTCACACTTTTTTATAATGAAGCACTTGATAAGAAAGACACGCATTCAATAAGCTTAAATCCGCAAGCCGCAGAATCTCGGATATTAGAAGAAATAGATTCAAAAGAAGTTACTAATTTGTTAGAAGGGCTAATTTTAGCAAATGGATCACTAAACAGCAAAAAAGTAGATGCTATTCAAAGTAGACTCGTTTTTTCAAATAATACTTGGTTATATACTTTTTTAACAGCATCCGACGCTCCTGGTTGTATAAAAGCGATAAATCAGTATTTGACAGAACTCAATGTGGATGAGGATCTTGATGAAAAAACAATTAGAGAAAGATTAAATAGTGATCATGTTTTTATTGAGAAAAACCTTGATGTTTTGGAAAAAAACGCTTTGTTTTTGCAAGAAGAATTAAGAAAGCAGGCACTTGAACAAAAAGAGCATCAAGATCGAAATTTAAAAAATAGTATTTTAATATCCAACATGTTATATGCTGTGATACAGCAGAAAAAAGTAGAGCGGGAGAGAGATGAACAAGAGAGAAAAAAAGAGCATCTAATAGCCGCTGTGACATTTAAAGAAAAATATTTAGAGCCCCAGGTCTCACCAGAAACCAAATCCAGCGATACTGGAATGTTCACGGGTGCTGTCATCGGTGCGTTTACAGGCGGTTGGGCAGGTTTCAAAGCTGGGGTTGCTTTAGGGTTGATTTTATCGATAAGCACGCTAGGTCTATCTTTGATTGCAGCTCCTTTGATCGGCGCATTATTTGGTAGCATCGTTGGAGGTATAGTAGGTGCTTATGTTGGTTACAAGGCGACTCAACCATCCGCAACTAAGTCAGTAAACACTGAAATACCAACCGAGACTATTAATAATCGAAATAAAGTAGCTTATCAAAGTTCTTCAGCAAAATATTCAAAAAAATACGGACTTCAACTTCGGTTGGATGCTGGAAATCACACTACAAGTACAATGAGAAAGGAAAAGGTAGTATTGACAGAATCAGCTTTTTTACACAAAGATGACGAACTCGCTCTGTCGTTGTCTACTCCTCCGCTGAGTCCTCGTTCGTCCACTCCTCCGCTGAGTTCTAGTTCGTCGACTCTTACGCCGAGTTCTAGTTCGTCGACTCCTCTGCCGGATTCTAGTTCGTCGACTCTTCTGCCGGGTTCTAGTTCGTCGACTCCTCTGCCGGGTTCTCGTTAAAAAAAAGTGTATGCCGCATCAAAACGCAACACGTATGTCATGCTAGACAATATTGTCGATAGCTAGAATTTTATTTACTAAAATATGACTCGTTACTATAATGAGCTATCTTATCAGATGGTTTCTCTCTACTAGGATTAATTTATGCAAAGACGCGGAATCGAATATTTAGAAGACGGATTAATTGCGGCGCAAATTGACCGTGAAGAAAGGGAAGCTTTAGCGCAATATACCCAAAAAAAACACCTACAGGAACAAGCGAGTGAATTACTTATCAAGTTACTTGCTGCAGAGGATAATCCTTCGCCTGATGCAATAGAAATCGCAGAATTAAAACACGAACTTCAAAATGTAAATCTTCTGCTCTTGAAAGAGGAAAAAACCACAACGACAGCAAAAATAATGAATTTAACCACAAAAGAGCAAAAAACAACGTTACCTGAAAAAGCAGCTCCAAAACGAATATTTAATGAAGCTGAAATGCAATTGATTAATGACCACTATAAAAAACTGCCTGAAGAATTACGTAAACTCATTGATGTATCCATTAACGATGACAGAATCTCACTGGACTTAATACCTAATCCTGTTTTTATTCGCAGCGAAGGTCAAGTGTATGACAACGCTACCGTGATCGAATTGTTAAAAAATAAGCATGAGGCACATGCACCTTATAATCCTGATGTTATCTTCAAGCGAAGTGATATTATTCCCTGCAACACATTGATAATAGCAATGGAGTATTTATTAGATATTATCAAGGGAAAAATAATTAAACCCGAGCCTCGAGAATATAAGATCTCCAGTTTGACTAAGATAGGTCTACGGCGAAGAATTCCTGCTGAGTTAGTGACATTCGTTGAGCATCACTATAAAAAAATGGAAGACAAGCATAAATTATTATTTGACGCGATTTGCAGAGATCCTATTACAAAAGAAATTATGGATGACCCTGTGTTTCTCCCTGATGGGTATATTTATGATCGTTCCACTGCGCTAGCCTATTTGGGTATAAAACAAGGTGTATGTCCATCAAACTCTTTAATATCCTTTAAACAAGAAGATATTACGCCCTGTTATTTTGTTATTTCTGTGCTGGAACAACTTAAACAGAATATTAACGAAAAAATTAAATGGGCAAAAGAACATCCAGAGCCTTCGCCAGGAGTAAAAAATAGCATATAATCCACTTTCATATAAAACTCAGGAGTTGATTAATATCATGAACTACAGATCGATTGCATTGTGTTTCTCACTCTTACTCAGCCTGTTGTTAAATGGTTGTGCAAAAAATTTGCCACCAGGGAGTTATGATTCCTCTGAAGTGGGCAAGGTTAAAAAAGTCGTGCCTGGCGTTATTATCTCAAAACGGCCTATTCACATTTATTCTGCCCATCCCGACACTGTTGATACGGCTGCAGGCCTAGATACCAATTCCATAGGTACAGGTGTGAAACGAAAGGGTGGGTATGAGTACGTCATTAAATTAAACAGTGGTGATATTGTTTCAATCGCACAAGACGAAGATTTAAAACTTAAAGTTAAACAACCTATCTTAGTTATCTATGGTACAAATACCCGTATTGTTGCTGATGAAGGCGGTAGCGAAAATTAATTTTGTTAACTTGCATAATTAAACTGTGCGGCTATACTTAAATAAGGGCAGGTAACAAATCGATGTCCAACGATACGATATAGGAAGTCAGAGCGATGATGTGGTGTGCATACCTTTTATAAGGGAGCCTAAAGCATCACCAAGACCTCCACTTAGCTTAAGATGACGTTCGATCTTACCTGCCTTTCTTTTAGAATCAAGAGATTACGCATTCAGAATACATCGGGCAATTATGCTCGAATGTAAAGATCCTAGCTGCAAAGCCGCATCAGAAGGGGGTTTTTGTTTGCGCACTGAATGAGCATCTTGTGTTTTTGCCCGAGGTTATTGAGAAGTTACTTCACAATAAACTTCGCTGCAAGCAGCGAAGGGTCGGTTAGAAATGTTGGTCGTTAAAATAACCAGGTTTTAGGATTAGCAATGGGTTCGTTATTCATTAAGGATTTAAGCCCTTTTACAATACGAATAATCCACCAAATGATGCATAGTGGAGTTAATATTATTCCTATGACGGCTATTATTAATGTTCCAGCTATAGCGAAATAAAGTAATCCTATCCAAAATGTTCGAATTAAATATTGATAATGGCTTTTCAAAAAAGATTTAGCATCATTTTCGAAAATATAAGCAAATATCACACCAAGAATTGGTAGTAAAGGCAATACTATCGATGCAATGTAAAGAATATAAATGAGATATGCAATTTTTTTCGTTGATGAGGCATCTTTTGTTGTCATGATTAGTATTCTCCTGCATATTTTACTCATTTATTATAACATAAATTCACTCTAGCGCGTGTCAAAAACTGATCTAAAACAACATAAACGCACAAATAGACCACTATAAAGGCTTGAAACTCAAACATCTTTCTTGATATTGCAACTCTTATTAATTGTCTATAATATGATGCGCAGTTCTGTAACAGAATTTAAAGGAGTACATTATGTTTTCAGGAGAATTTAAATACACATCTGATTTAGACTTAAGTCATTTGAAAGAGATTTTTTTCTCTAACGGGAAAAAAATAGAGCCTATTAATGGCAACTTGGTGCTATTGTTTGGATCTAGCAAATCAGGAAAAACCACATTTGCAAATTATATGGCGGGTTGTCAAATGGATAATCAGGAAGAATTGGGAGAACCCTTAATTGTTCCAAAAGCAAAAGAAACTGAATATGTCAAAATCGGACATGGCGCAGCATCAGAAACTTCACGTCCGCAAACAATTCCTACAAAACATGGCTTTGAATTTTGTGACAGCCCAAGCTTTGATGATAATCGATTAGATTCAGTAAAAGTATGTGGGACCCTATTGACACAATTGGCGATTCAAAAGTCAAAGAGTATGAAAGGTATAATCATTTTTATTCCTTATAATAGTTTCAATCACCTAGACGAATTTTATCATAATCTCAATGCTATCGATCAACTATTAAGAGATTTTAGCAAGACAGACCAATCTATTTTATTCTTGGTAACAAAAGCACCCCAAAAAGCTGAGACTAAGCATATTCTAGCTAGAATAGCAGATGCCGCTGATATCGAAGAAAGGACCGGAATTAATAAAAAAACAGCTAGAGCATTGCATGAAATGATAAAGAAAAATCCGCAATGCTTGAATTTCTTCAGGCCTTTAGATGAAAAGCAAAGAGAGGTTATTTTGCATCAAATTCAAGAACTGAAACCGATATCAAAAAGCCAGTTCAAATTTCCGATCTATGATGCAGCTCACTCCAGATTTGAAGAGATGCTGTTCGAAATAATGATTAAAAGTACAACCGTTTTCAATTATAGGAATATTTTAAAAGAATTATTATCAGTGAGTTTATCCGATAAACACAGGGCACGATATAACCGACAACTACAAGAAATAGAAGAAGATATCAATACGCCCCTGCAGGAGGAAAAAAGCGATATACAATTTGCGTTTAAAGTGTCAGAGTTTCTTAACTTAGATCCATCTGTGGCCGGCCCTTTTGTTGAACTGTATAAACAATTTATAGAAGATTATTCAAGGCTTAATAGAAGCAGCACCACAGAATCAGCTACTGTAACAACATATAGTAAGAAACTCATGTCATATATTTCCTCGGGTTCATCTAGTGTATTTTCTTACCTTAATCCAAATGCCAGTCAAGTAAAATCTGTTCCTGATGATGTTAAACAGGGGGCTAAGGTCAAAAATCCACCTAGAGTTATTTAGAAAATTAATGAATAGACAATGTAAAGGAAAAAAATAATGCCTAAGATTAATATTAATGGTGCCAATTATTATTATGAATTACATGGAAATGGCTCGACCTTAATTTTAATCGCGGGATATACATGTGATTGCAGTGGATGGCAACCTGTATTTGAGGGGTTACTTCCGCATTTTCAATTGTTAATATTGGATAATCGTGCATCAGGCCAAACCACGGATGATGGTAAAGCGATTACTGCAGAAATGATGGCTGCCGATGTCATTGCCTTGGCCGATGCATTGCAACTCGAAAAACCACATATTGTCGGGTCATCTATGGGAGGTACCATTGCGCAATGCATAGCAGCAGAATATCCTAAAAAAATCGGCAAAGTGGGTATAGTAACGTCTGCTGCAAAGTGGCGTACCGCATTGCTTAAGGGTTTAAGATCCACATTAGAGATGCGTATTCAAAATTTAAGTTTTGATTTTATTTTTGATACGCAATCCGCGTGGGTGTATGGCGAACCTTTTATTAATAATAAACAAGAAATGGCCAAAATAAAACAAGCTATTCTTGATAACCCATACCCTCAATCGTTAGACAATCAGGCCCGACAGTATAAAATGATAGAACAATTTGATGGCAGGGCCGAGCTACAAAAAATTCAAGCAGAAACTTTAATTGTTTATGGAACACAAGATATTATTTCATTACCGTACGAATCAGAGTTTATGAGAAAGCATATTTTAAATGCGAAAAGTGTTGAGTTCAATTGTGGTCATGGAGTCATACATGAAAAATCAAAAGAACTAGGAGATGTGTTAACAGAATTCTTGTTGTCATAAAAACAATATAAAGGATGTCAGTTAACTGACATCCTCTGCACTTATTTTTAATTTTTCATCAATTTTGTAGGGTTAGCGCTGAAATAGTAGGTGAGTCTTAATAAAACACTATCTGTTTTAGCGTTGACGTCATCATTTACGCTCAAGAAGCTTCCAGGAGTTACATCAACCACTTTAGATTCCTCATCTACAGCATCGAATGTACCATAATCTGCATGAGTATATTCAAGTGCAAAGCTGAAATGGTCTGTCATTAAATATTCTATACCTAAACCCGCTAACCAGCCTGTTTGATATTGAGATTCACTTTCGCTGATGTTGGTTGGAATACCATCGAACGATGTTTTAACATGGGTTGATGTGTCGAAGTTACCCCAGGTGGGCCCAACTAGCCCATAAATAAGGGTCTTGGGCTGCAGTACTACGCCCAACTTGATCAACAAAGTAAAATCATTATCTAATTTGACAGAATCGTCGGAAGAAACAACAAGGTCAACCGGTGACAGTGTGTGAGCTGTATAATCGTAAGTTGTTTTTAGGCCCTCGAAATTAGCACGTGCTTCTACACCTAAAAGAAACAATTGATTAAAAACGTTGGAATAACCAAGTGCTATCCCACCTGTGACTGAGCTGTCTGTCACCATCGGTGAATCAGGATAAATGAGGTCAATGTTACCAGGAATAAGCGGCGGAAATTCAGATATGAAATAGTGTACCGTGGTATCATCATCCACTTGAAGGGTTTCGCCGCCTACACCCACGCTGGCATAAAAACCGTTAAACGGTCCAACGCCAAAACTGGTTGTTGAGAATAATGCACACAGTAAAGAAGCCAATAAATTTTTTTGTATATACATATATATGTGTCCTTATGTTCCTTTGTTTATCCGTTTAATTTTATCCAATATAATAATTAAGCTTTAACAGAATATTATTGGTTTCAGCGTTAAATTCAGCTTGGTTTGATAAAGATGATGTCGGGTACGGGTGGGCTTTGCTACCAAATACGTTTAGAACACCCATTGTTTTATCTGGAAAATCAAGGTCACCATAATCAGCATGTGTATACTCGAGTCCAATGCTTGCGTTTTTCCAGAATAAGTATTCCAAGCCTATTCCAGCTAGCCATCCAGTTTGATATCCATCATCTGTCGCCGGTACAGATCCTGAGATTTCTCCAAATATAGGAAGAGGCTCAGGCCCAGGCGCTACTCCTATGATTACATTACTTGTAGCGTTTGTGGTGGAATACAAATTAAAATAACCCCAGGATGGACCGATCAAGCCATAGATGAGCGTGTTAGGTTGTAGAACATATCCCAGTTTAAATAAAAGCGAATAATCATTTTTTAATTTGATCGATGAATCTGCATTCAATCTAGTACTTAAGGGAACTGTTTCAATAGGATGGCCATGGTTTTCATACTCAGCGTTCAGGCTTTCTATATTGGCGCGTGCTTCCAAGCCGAAAATGAAAACGTTTTTAAAAGCACTCGCAAAACCAATGGCTACTCCACCTGTCTCAGAGTTAGCCCTTATTGTTGGAGATGTGGTAAAAATAGTATTAATAGAATTAGGATCAGAGGCAATAAAGCCAGCAGTGGGGAGCAATACAGAAAATTTGGACTTCTGATTAATATCCACATTCTCATTCATCCAACCAAAACTCATGCTGCCATATAAACCAGTGAATGGGGCGTTTGTGGCCATGCTGGCTTGAGAAAGCAGGATAGTTGTTGCAAATAGCAATAATTTCTTTTGCATTTTTATTTCCTTATAAGATTTCATTCCAAACAGATGATAAATGTTAATTCGTAAGCACGTCATTATAATATATAAATTATAAAAATTAAATTTATATATGCTGTTTAATCTTGATGATGCAGTAGTTTCTTCTAAATGCTGAGAATGGCTATCGTTTACGAATTTTAGACACAGTTGTGCGCAAACAATAGACATCCTTAAAATATCTACTATAAATTAAGCAGTCAAAGCGAGCTATGCGCCACTATAAGTTAGAAATCCACTCTGTATTTAACGGATAATACTTTTAACATTTCGGTGCCGGAGGGTGAACGAAATTCAATGATATCGCCAGCGCTTGACTTCATAAGCGCTTTGGCAATAGGTGAAATCCAGCTGATTTTACCTTTAGCCAAATCGGCTTCATCTATGCCAACTAATTGGACTGTCTTCTCATCACCATCTTTTTGTTTATAAGTCACAGTGGCCCCGAAAAAAACTTGGGTAAGATTTTGTTGTTGTTTGGGGTCAACGACAGTAGCACTTTCAAGTCTCTTAGTGAGATAGCGTATACGCCTATCGATTTCACGTAAGCGCTTTTTGCCGTAAATATAGTCCCCGTTTTCTGAGCGATCTCCATTTTTGGCAGCCCAGCTGACAGTTTCTACGATTTTAGGCCGTTCTTCGCGTGATAAATAACGCAGTTCGTCTTGCAAGAGGGCAAAACCTTTAGGGGTCATATAGTTCTTGATGTTTGAAGGTAATATTTCAGCCTGTTCAGGCTCATCTGGTTCTTCGTCAGACTCTTTTTTGAATGCTTTGGTCATAATTAAAGCTGCTTTGGTGTGATGAGATTGTATTGTGATATATTAAATACATAATGGATAGTCAATTCAAGGAGTATTGTTATGTCAACGTATCGTGTTTGCCTGCAATCCGTTAAACAGCATGAAATGATTGAACATATAAAATTTGATAATAAAGAAGATGCAGAACATTATGCTAAAAACAATTCAGCAACAGATAATAAACATAGTTATGAAGTACAGATAAATAACAACGGACAATTCACTACGATCAAATCGTATTTAAATGGCCAGCCAGTATAAACCCCATTCTCGGAGAAAAATCATGGATTGGAAAGGCTTGCAAAACCGTGTTAAAAGAACCGTGGTGCTGCGCACAGCACCAGAATTTTCAATGGCGGAAGCTAGAACAAGTTAGACAAAAGTATGATCCAGATGAATTATTTTTTGGATATTTGGGAGGTATTAAAAGGGCATGATATTTGTATTGATCAGATGTTTTGATTTTGATAAAAACGTCTTAAATCTTCATAGGCTTGGTGAATAATGGGTATGTCTAATTTTTCAGTGAATAGTGTTTCTCCCATATTGGTTTCGATAATATAATTACCATTAGACAATATTCGGGTCCTTCGATTATTTGTAATGACAGCAAAATCAACATAGCTATTGATAATTAAATAGGGCCTCCTGGTTGTGTCAAGCAACTCACTTCCTATGGAGTAATGTGCAAGAAAGTTATTAAATCCAAGCCCTTGTTTCATCAGTGTTGGGACGACATCATAATGGCTCGTTGTATGCATGAATTCCTTAGGCGATTGCTTTGGCCAATGGACAATGAGCGGAACTTTAACCTGGTAATCACTAAAGTGATTGGCATGTCCCCAATAGCCAGAAGCGCCATCGTTAAACTCTTCACCATGATCTGCAGTGATTAAAATGATTGTATTTTGTAGCAGATTTTTTTCATCTAAATAGGTTATCACCTTGCCAATTTCTTTATCGACTAGTTGTAGCGCATTCTTATAGCGATTGAAATAGGGTGTTGGATCACTCTCATGGGTGAGCTGACTGCGATCACAATTTTTTACCACGGGTATAAAAGGCTTTAAATCTTCATCAAATGAACAGAATCCATGTGCAGCGTCATAAAATAGAAAGCTGAAAAATGGTTTTTTCGTCTTCGAAATAAATTTCTTAAAATTGTCTGTGATGGTCAAATCTCGTTGATAGGGTGAATCACCTTGCGTGTTGATTTGTAAATGATTGACTCCAGAAAATACCGTTTTATCAAAAGGGGGCAAGGAGAGGCTTGCACTCGCGAAAATACCCATGTCATAACCTTGATTGTTTAACTCATCAATGAAGACGGGCCCACGTTGTTGTATTTCCATTGATGACCAGTAACTATAAGGAAGACCATAAAGCAAGGAAAAAATACCAGGCCCGGTTGCATTGCCTCCGCTGAAATGATTTTTGAAAACCCAAGATTTTCCAGCAAACTGATACAAGTTAGGTGTGATATCTCGAGACAACATATCAAATCGCCAGCTATCAATCACAATAATGAGGATGTTAGGGTTGTTCTTTGCTGAAGAGGGCTGTAATTTAGTTAAAGGATAATTCAGAGGTAAATTTAAACCCTGGGCTTGGAGACAATGTTCTTCAGCAAAGTGATTGATTTTATATATACCATTTTTTCCAAACATTAAAAGACCTTGTAAATTTGCATAGTATGGTAAAACACGGCTGATATCGACTAAAATTCGGTGTAATTGATACTGTTGACTATAAACTAGCATGCTATAAGAAAGATAAAAACATACTGCCACAAGGAGAATAAACCATTTTTTATATACGAACCCCCAGTTTTTATCAACAGCACGCCATAATGCTAGTCCATAGAGTATTTCAATAATTATAATAAATAGAAAAATGGACAGGGCAAAAATTAATTCGTTGTGAGACAGGGTGAATACTTCGTTTATCAAACCATTAAAAATTAAATTTAAGATGATTCCATTCAGATGATAATGAGAAACTTTATAAGTATAAACGTCGATAGTTAAGACAATGGCTGTTGCTATGGCTATGATGATACTGGATGTGAGTATTAGTCTGCGCTTAGTGTACCAATACGCAGCAATCATCATGAGACTAGCTAACAGTAAGCTTAGCAAACCAAAAAAACCGATTTGTGAAAATGCTGCAAAGCATTTTAGTATCAATATATTTTTGGGTGATAAATAGCTTGAGTGAAACCAGGATATTGCTGAAAAATATCCAAGACTGATCAGGTAAAATAATATCGTATTGCCTGTAAAAAACCAGAAGCACCAGTGTAGTATTTTATTTCTTTCCGAATGGTGTGACATGAAAAACCTTATCTAGTGCAACTAGGCACTAGATTGTACCAAATTAAATAGTTAAATATCCATGCTATCTTATTAATTGATAACAGTTATAGCCACGTGAATTAGGTCCACGAGAACAAAAAAGAAACACATAATTGCTGTTGCTTTGAGGATAATGATGTGCTCACACTTGTGCCATTAAAGATGCCATCATTACCAAATCGAAAAACTCTCAACTGGTATTTCAAACTCGTAGGATGTAATATCTAGTCTTCTTCAAATTTATTTTAAGGGGCTATCAAATGCGAGCTGTTGCGCTAATATTGTTATTGAGCTTGTTTTCTATGCCAGCCATGGCTTATATAGATCCGGGTTCCGGTAGCACTATTTTATCAGCGATTGCTGGTTTTTTAGTCGCTGTCGTGATGGTGATCAAGGGTTACTGGTATAAGATAAAATATTTTTTCATGCCACGAAAGAAAAAAGATCAAAATAGCACTCAACCAGAATAAAGTCTTCATCTATGTCGTTAGCAACCACTTCTGATGTTTTTTTCCTTGGTGCAGGAAAGCCTGCTGCAGGTGACAAGCCAGCGGCGTTGAGAGACATTGGAATACACACGCGCGCTCTTGATTGGCAATTGCACAGTCTTACGCCATTACCCCAGCCAAAGACCTACTTTTTGGGTGGTTATCATATTGAAGAAATCATTGCTTCTTATCCACAACTACATTATGTCGTCGTACCACAGTGGCAAAAACACTCAATTATCCATAGCTTGCTAAAAGCACCCTGGAGGCCAAATACGACTTTTGTGTTATATGCGGATACGGTGTTTCGTCCGAATGTGCTTCATCAAGTGCATGAAATAACGGCAGATATAGTGCTCGTTTATGACAGTAATTGGCGGCATCGCTATGAAAATCGTCAATTAAACGACATCGCGCTAGCAGAGATTATCTCTATACACAATGGTAACCTACAATGGATGCCTATCACGCCTTCTGATGCGAGTACGATGGAGTTCACAGGCTTATTAAAACTTTCTCCCGAAGTGAGTGCTTTGATTGGCACACTGTCAGAGGAGAAAATAGGCCGCAACTTAATAGATTTAATACATTACCTCGCTTTGCAAGGTTTTAGTATAAAAGCAATTGATGCAGAGGGGGCATGGACTGAGTTTAACTCCCCATTAGATATTGCCCATTTTGTATTGGGTACTAAAGCGGAAACTTTAAATCGATTGGCACCCCTGGTTAAAAAATCCATTATAGGACAACAATATTCCTGTACCGTCACTGCCTGGCGTGAAGCACCGCAAAATATTATCGATGCCATCATGCAAAAATTTCCTGCTACGCGAATTGTGATACGCAGCAGTGCCAAATCAGAAGACAATTGGTCACATTCTAATGCCGGCAGTCATACCAGTATATTAAACATCGATAGCACGGCAGCAGAAGACATTGCTAACGCTATTACTCAAGTTGTCAATTCTTATAAAACAACAGCGAATTGTCATGATGATCAAGTATTAGTACAAGAATTCTTGGCGCATGTTCAATGCGCGGGCGTCGTGTTTACTCGTGTTTTGGAAACGGGAGCGCCTTATTATCGGATTAATTTTGATGATATATCTTTGTCTACGGAGTCGGTCACGGCAGGTAACAGTAATAACTTGCGTACTATTCTAGTCAGCCGCGCCTCACCTGCATCCATGCAGAGTGTCGCGCCAGAATTATTACAGGTCCTTTCTGCAGTCAGCGAACTGGAAACTTTATTAGATTATGATCGTTTAGATATAGAATTCGCCATTGATAAACATCAGACAGTACACATTTTTCAAGTACGTCCAATGACAGTAGACCATAGTGCATTTGAAATAGAAGATGCGCACATTTATTCCGCTTTGCAAGAGTGCGTCAGTCAGTTTAAGCGCATGCAAGTTTCCACGCCTTTTGTCGTAGGCGCTCATACGCTGTTTGGTATTATGCCGGATTGGAATCCAGCAGAAATTATCGGCACAAGGCCACGACCATTATCATTCAGTTTATATCGCTATTTAATTACGGATGACATATGGGCCAAGCAACGTGCTGAATTTGGTTATCGTGATGTGCGGCCACATCCTTTGTTGGTGGCTTTTTGTGGTCAACCGTATGTGGATATTCGTGCCAGTTTAAATTCATTCGTGCCAGCAACGGTGAGCTCCAATACAGCGGAAAAATTAGTTGAAGCGTATTTAGCTGTTTTGACTGCAGAGCCACATCTCCATGACAAACTAGAATTTAGGGTTGCCTTTACTGTATGGACACCGACTTTGATCGAAGAAGCAGAAGGGCGATTAATACCACTCGGTATCACAAACGAACAAATCCATGAATTAGCGCATAGCTTAAAAGTAGTGACTCGCCATGCTTTGACACGTTTGGAAACAGATACAGCGAGTATTCGCTTACTCGATCAAAGGCGTCACGCGATTATTGACAGTCCATTGCCTTCGCTAGATAAAGCGATAGTATTGCTAGACGATTGCCAACGCTTTGGTACCCTGGCATTTGCACACGCCGCGCGCGCAGGCTTTGTCGCCGTGAGTTTTTTGAATAGTTTCGTGAAGGCAGGTATTCTGAGTTTTGATGAAAAACAGCATTTTCAAAATTCCATCAAAACCATTGCGGGTGAATTTGAAGAAAATGCACACAAAGTCGCTAACGAACAATTGGGTATTTCTGAATATTACGCGCAGTATGGGCACTTACGTCCTGGTACCTATGACATCACTATGAGTGCTTATTGGGAATTGCCGGACCGTTATTTGCTATGCAAAACACAGCAGAAGAGGGCAGCACCCAAACGTAAGCCATTTACATTTTCTAATACTGCACAAGATGCCATCGCTCGAGTGATAACTGAACTGGGTTCCCATCTTTCTTTGGACGCATTCACCCAGTACTTAGTGGCGGCAATTCAAGCTCGCGAATGGGTTAAATTCAAATTTACTTATAACTTAAGTCGGGCATTAGATTACTGCGTAGAGTATGGGCATTCGATTGGGTTATCGCGGGATGACATCTCGTATTTACAATTCGATGAACTAAAACAATTAAAAAGCGGTCATCTCAGTGTGTCCGCATTAAGTCCGATCATCAAAAAACGTAAAAAAATGATGCAATTGACCCATATGATTGAGTTACCGCAATTACTCCTACAGGAAAACAATTTTTATTGTTTTGAACGTATGGCAGCACAACCCAATTTTATTACCACCAAATGTGTGACCGCGCCCGCCATGACGGAATGTAATAAAAACAATGTAGATCTACATGGGTATATTATTCTTGTTCCACAAGCGGATCCAGGATATGACTGGCTCTTTGCACATGATATCGCGGGGCTTGTGACCCGATATGGCGGCGCGAATTCGCATATGGCTATTCGTGCTGCTGAAATGGGTCTGCCTGCGGCGATTGGAGTAGGAGACAAATTGTATGAAGAACTTTGCAAGGCGAATTATTTGCATTTAGATTGTGCTTTACAACAAATACGAGGATTGGCATGAGAAAAAAAATGGGTCTCACGCAACGTGTTACGTGTATTGATCATTATCACGAGCGTCGTGATAGTTTGGATCAGCGATGGTGGTCCTTGGTTCAAGCGTTAAATGGCATTCCTGTTCCTTTGCCGAATTTACCCGCAGAAAAGGCAGCCGATTATCTAGAGACGTTAGATCTTTCAGCCATCATCATGACTGGCGGCAATTCACTGAGTACGACACCAGAACGCGATGCTTTTGAACTGACACTTATTCCATGGGCCATCAAGAATGAACTGCCTATAGTGGGTGTATGTAGGGGAATGCAAATAATTAACCATTATTTTGGCGGCACATTAGTACCGGTTACAGGGCATGTAGCAACTCGTCATGACATACAATTTTGTGACGAATGGAAGCAATTGAATCCACGTACCGTAAACAGTTATCACCAGTGGGGAATCTACCCGGAAAATTTGGCTAGCCCTTTACGCATGACGGCCCAACATGCAGATACATCCATTGAAGCCTTTATTCATGCTGAGAAAAAAATTGCAGGATTGATGTGGCATCCTGAACGTGAAAGTGCATTAAGTATCGCAGATATTGAATTACTGACAGGGTTATTAATATGACACGCGCTATTATTCTAGCTGCTGGACAAGGCACACGCTTACGTCCGCTCACCAATCATTCTCCTAAATGCCTAGTTACGCTCGCGGGAAAATCGTTGTTGGACCACCAAACACAAGTCTTAAAATCGTCCGGCATCCACAATATTCATGTTGTTGCGGGTTATTGTGCGGAGCAAATTATGCAAAGGGGATATTCTTGTTCTATCAATAAGGATTATGCCACTACAAACATGGTAGAAACGTTATTTTCTGCACTGGATTATTTACGTGGGACTGATGATTTAATCATTAGTTACGGTGATATCATTTACCAAACCAATAATCTGTATGCCTTGTTAGCAAGTCACGATGCAATCAATATTATGGTCGATATCGCATGGCGTGATTATTGGGCGCTCCGTTTTCCCAATCCATTAAGTGATGCAGAAACATTAAAGTTAGATCCATCAGGTTATATTATTGAGCTGGGTAAAAAGCCACATTCTTTCGCAGATATTGAGGGACAATACACCGGTCTTATTAAAGTCAGTGCGAATAAAATCAATGCGTTCATTGATTTTTATCAACAGCTCGACCGCAATGCCCAATACGATGGAAGGGATTTTGCCTACATGTATCTCACCAGTTTTCTGCAAGCTCTCATCAATGCGGGCTGGAAAATCAAGGCTGTGCCTGTTAAGAATGGTTGGTTAGAAGTCGATTCCGTGGAAGATTTACAAAAATATGAAACGCTGACAGCAGCAGGGCAATTAGCACGTTTTTACCAGCTAGGTGATTCTTTGTGAAATTCATCCGTCAAATACTCGATATGTCCACTTTAATGCAACTCCCAAAGAAAGAGCGTAGGATTATTTTTTATTCTGAAGGCAAAGCATATTGGCCGCATCTTGAAAGTGTCTTGCAAGCGTTTTTGAAGTGTAGTGATATTCCTGTTTGTTATGTTTCTTCTGGTGCAGATGATCCAGGACTCGCTGAGCAACATCCACGGTTACGTCAGTTTCGCCTGGATGAGGGTTGGATTAGAAATTGGTTTTTTTCTAATGTAGAAACCGATGTCATGGTCATGACAATGCCAGATTTGCAACGTTATCAGGTAAAGCGTTCTAAATATCCGGTGCATTACGTGTACATTCATCATGCGCTGGTCAGTTGCCATATGGTTTATCGTAAAGGTGCGTTCGATCACTACGATACTATTTTGTGCGCGGGGCCACATCATCTAGAGGAAATACGCAGAACGGAGGCAGAATATAAACTGCCTCCCAAGCGGTTAGTGGAGTACGGCTATGGTAGGCTGGATGCGATTCTCGCGGAACGCAATAATAACCCAACCCGTAGTGAACCCAATCATGTGCTCATCGCACCTTCATGGGGGCCACGGGGATTGATTGAAACGGTAGGAGATCAAGTTGTAAGCCATCTGTTGGCGCATGAGTATCGTGTAACATTGCGCCCACATCCGCAAACAGTCAAGCACGCCAATAACACATTAATGCAGATTTATCGACAATATAAACATAACCCATTGTTTTCATTAGAAACCAATGTCGCAAGCCAAGCTTCGCTACACCAATCCACTATTATGATTAGTGATTGGTCGGGTGCGGCATTGGACTATGCTTTTGGTTTAGAAAAACCCGTGCTGTTTATTGATGTGCCTAGAAAAGTCAACAATCCAGATTATACTGCTTTAGGTATTACTCCATTCGAAGTGTTTATCCGGGATAAAATAGGTGCTATCGTTCCCATCGATAAAATCAATCAACTGGAAAAATATTTATCCTCCCTTGTCACGCAATCCCATTGGCAAACAAGGCTTGAAGAATTACGACACGCGCATACCTTCAACGTGGGTGCAAGTGGTAAAATTGGCGCACAAACTCTGATGGAATTATTACAATGAAAACAATGTTTGGCGTTCTGATGGAATTATTACAATGAAAACAATGTTTGGCATTATTATCGCGGTTTTATTTTTGGCTTTCGTCGTCACAGTACAAATACCTGTTGAAATCTATCTTAATAATGCGGATGAATTCATCCTTCCATTAAGAACATTGGCTTACTTGCTCAGTGCTGCATTTGGCATCGCCTGTTTAGTGCTGCTTTTGCCGCTTGTTGTTACTATAACTGCTTTCCGTGAACGATATTTTTCATTTTTAGCTATGTTGGCATTACTGATTTGGGTCAATGCTCATTTCATGTTTGGTCAATACGGTGCATTTGATGGACACGGATTATCGATTGATAAGTTTTCTTTACGTGCCGTGATAGAAGCCGTCGTTTGGGTGGTCGCATTAGCTGGCGCGCTCATTTTTAGCAAAAAACTTCAGGCTATTCTTTTTCAAGTTGTTTCTGCACTATTGACTATCACTGTTACCTTGACCGCTTATCAAATCATTCACTATACCTTATATGAAAATAAACATTTTACGCCAGAGCAGAATCAAGACCAATTCATGACAGAAGAGTTCTTAACCTTTTCGACACGTGGGAACATTATTCATATTGTCCTGGATGAGCAACAATCAACGATTGTTGATTTATTAATGGCAGCGAATCCAAGGTTTAAGCAACATTTAAAAGGGTTTACTTACTTTCCGAACACCACCTCGAATTTTCGATCAACGCTGATGGCTATTCCAGCTATCCTTACCGGCCAATTGTATAAAAATGAAGATAATAAAAATCGCTTCCTGCAGCAGGCCTTAAGTCATAATACCTTCACGGCAGCGTTAGAAAAGGCCAATTACAAAACACACATCTATACAAAGGGGTTTTACTGCAATGTGGCCAAAATCAAGAATTGCATTCCTCAACCTGAGTTATCTCTCGAAATGAATGCAGTTTTACTATTGGATTACAGTTTATTCAAAGCAGTCCCGGATATAATGAAACCGGTTATTTATCACCAAGATCGATGGTTTATCAAAAGATACTTTACTAATGTGGATTATACCACCAGCCACCCAGGGTTAAGTCATCTGGCATTCAACTATTTTAATGCACATTTAACCGTTAAAGATATTGAACCGACTTATAAGTTTTATCACACCATGATTTCCCATAGCCCTGCAGTTTTAAAAGAGGATTGCGGGTTACGTGTCATGAAAACGAATCACAATCATGTGTCAGTAAGAGAAGAGCAGAGCGCGTGTGCTTTCCAACATGTTTTCACCTTTTTGAATAAACTGCAAGAAGCTGGAATTTACGATAATACCTTTATTATTATTTCTTCAGATCATGGCGCTAGTATATTAACGCATGCACAAAAAGAAAATCTAAGAGGCCAAAATACAGTCCATGAGGACCATTATCCAAGGGCTTTAGCAACATTACTGATTAAACCATTTAATACAAAGGCTCCTCTGCAGGTATCTTATGCACCCGCAGCCTTAAACGATATACCAAATACTATTCTGGCATCGCTGGATTTGCCCTTATTGCCGTATGGTGAAAATGTTCTGGCATTGACAGACACGACAAAAAGAACACGCGAGTTTGTTTATCATGAAATTGTTGATTGGTGGAGCCAGGAAGTATCTCCGCTGGCAGCTATTTATAACATTAATGGTGATGTTCGAGAGTTAAAAAGCTGGCAGATCAAATGCTCTGATTTAAAAGATAATATGAAACAATGTACAAAGGGCTAAAACAGATCAAATGTTCTGATTTAAAAGATAATATGAGTCAATATACAAAAGGCTAAAACAGGATGCGATCTTTTCTTTCTTTGATGATGATGTTTATCCTACTCACAGTGCATGTGAGCGTACGAGCAGCAGATGTTGAAAATACGGAGAGTACTTGTGAGCTCACTGCAGTACAAGTGCAGCAACTGGCATTGGCATTTTTCTCTTCATCATTGCAACCCAAAATAACTTGCCGTCATCATGTAGTCAAGGCAACATTTACAGCCCAAAAGAATCCTGTGTCATTGATAGTACAGGTCCCATTTCATTTAGTCGAAGATGACCATGCATTTTATGGGCTCGCGAAATATTATAACAGCAGTCGTCCTGTGAAATTGACTCAATGGCGTGGATGGAGTGGGCGCTATAATAATCTGTTCATGGTGAGGGCACCCGATACGACCTTGTCTATCACCGATAAAACGCTACAATTTAAATGGGATGCACATAAACCGATTGTTCTGGATATTTATTTAGGGCCTGCTGAAGGCGCATTTGCACCGTTAAAGTATGCTTATTTGTGGTCTTGGCTGGCTGCTTTATGCCGTGGCATAGAAATGCTGCTAGTGATGTTGGGTTCTTTATTAGGTAATGCCTGGGGCCTTGCTATTATCGTTTTGGCCGTTTTATTTAAATGTCTATTTTTACCATTGCAGCAATGGGTAGCAAAATTACAGCGAAATATGGATCGTTGCCAGGCTATATTAAAACCTAAGCTTAAACAGATTAAAAACCAATACAATGGCGAAGAAGCACACCATAGGATCATGGCTGAATATAAGCAATTAGGTATAACGCCATTTTATAGTTTGAAACCTTTAATAGGTTCGCTGATACAATTGCCTATTCAAATTGCGATTTTTAATGTGTTAGGTGAGATGCCGCAGTTGTCTGGTGTTTCATTGTGGTGGATAAATGATTTAGCTTATCCAGATACGCTTGCACATTTACCTTTGACGGTGCCGTTTTTAGGAAATGAATTGAATCTACTACCTCTGTTAATGACATTCCTTGCGATAGTTTCTACAGTATTCATGCAAAATTCGCAGGGAAAATATCGATTGTATTTAATGGCTGTGGCATTTCTCGTTCTGTTTTATCCTTTCCCCGCGGCCATGGTGTTATTCTGGACGACGATGAATTTATTGCATGCACTGACATTGTTTAGAACGAACCCCCATTTAGTCGCTGTTGCGAAACTAAAGAAATTTGATTAAGAGATGTCATGCCAGCATGCTTTAAGCTGGTATCCAGACAAGCCTTGCTGGATATGCCAGCTTAAAGCATGCTGGCATGACATGGGACATGAGTTGAAAATCCATTACAATTTCCCTCTAATACTATTGATTTGCTGAATGGATTTATTGCTGCCTTCAAAAAAAATTAGCTAGATTTATTAATAACTTACAAAATAATGTTCTTGCTTTTTCCATGATTGCGTTATAATTAAACTATCAAAGGGTATTGTGTTTTCAAATTTTATTATGCTGGCCGGAAATCAGCACATAGTCAGCACAGATAGACATTATTGGTATTAATAGGGGGTTATTAATGCTTAGCAATAGTCACAGCCTTACTCCTGAATATTTTATGCAGCATCTCCAACGCAATCATCCAGAGCTTGAAATAAATGCAGCATGCGCAGGATGGGCGGTTGCAGTTATGTTTGATTTCTTAGGTAATGAGGATCTCAATGAGATGATTGGCTATATTGCGAAGCATGATCCCTACAGTTTGAACAAGAAGTTACACGCATTAGAGACAAGTCCACTAGACAAAAAAGAAAAGAAGTTAGAAGATGGAAGAGTTCTGAATAAAATTAAATTATTATTTGAAATGGTTGTTATTTATTCGAACCCTAAACCGATAGGAGATCTCAAAGGAGTTTCACAACCCATGATCGATAAAATCACTCAGTATATGCAAACTAAGTATAAGAATTCACTTTCGGAATCATTTTTTACAAAAAAAAATATCGGGCACTTTCCAGTGATGATAAAGCAAGGTAGTACTCATCAGTCGAGATATGCTAAATTTTTAAATGATATTATGGAAAAAGCAAATCAAGCTTCTTGTCGAGTCAGTATCATACTGGATAATTTAGAACATCGCTTTGTTTTAAATTGTGATGGTGTATCTAAACAATGGTATGTCGGTGATATTCTCCATATAAATAAATTAAATACTCCTATTGTAGGTGCAGGTGATACACTGATACCTCATATTTTCAGTTCATTACGAGAATCCCCTGCAGATGATCGAATTGGATTTGAGACAACGGTATTTACAACATCTGAACATGCTGAACAATTCGAAGAATGCTTTGCTAACACAAAACAACTTTCTATTGACTCCACATTTGAAACAACTGACCCTATGTGTTTAAGAGAAACTCCTCGGGGAGTAACGATGTTTCATTTAGTAGCTAAGTTTGGTGAAGTAGGCTTTGAAGAACAGATTTTTGATATGACGAAAAAAGATGCGAGTCTATTACAAAGATGCACCACAAAAAATCAAACTCCAGTCAATATTGCTATAGAACAAAATCAAGATGAGGTAGTTAAAAAATTTCTGGAACTAAAAGCTGATTCCAATGCTGCGATCCCTCCTGATGGCGAAACGTCGCTTATTGTGGCGGCGAAGGAAGGGCATCTTGAGGTAGTGAAAAAATTGATAGCGGCGCACGCTAATCTCGACGCTAAAATGTCAGATGGTAGAACGGCGCTAATATTGGCGTTCGAAAATAAGAAAGATGAGGTGGCGAAAATTTTGATTGAAGCCAAAGCCGATCTTGAAGTAAATGATAACAAGGGAAATACTCCGCTGCTTACAGTAGCCCAAAGAGGTCAATTTACACTGGTGGCAAAATTAATTGAATCCAAAGCTTTTCTTGAAGCAAAAAATGAGGAGGGAAATACTCCGCTGCTTGAAGCAGTCGAATGTGGTAAATTTCCAATAGTGGCAAAATTAATTGAATCCAAAGCTTTTCTTGAAGCAAAAAATATGAAGGGAAATACTCCTCTGCTTGCAGCAGCCCAAAGGGGTCAATTTACAGTGGTGGCAAAATTAATTAAAGCCAAAGCCAATATTAATGAAAAATATGCCAGTGGATATACACCGCTACTCATGGCAGTTGTAAATGGTTATTATCTGATAGCAGAAAAATTAATTGAAGCCAAAGCCAATCTTGAAGCAAAATATCCCAATGGATATACACCGCTACTCATGACAGTTGTAAATGAGTATTTTCCGATAGCAAAAAAAATAATTGAAGCCAAAGCCAATCTTGAAGCAAAATATCCCAATGGAAATACACCGCTACTCGTGGCAGTTGTAAATGGTTATTTTCCGATAGCAGAAAAATTAATTGAGGCCAATGCCAATCTTGAAGCAAAATATCCCCATGGACGTACACCGTTACTCATGGCACTAAAATGTAATTTTCCGATAGCAGAAAAATTAATTGAAGCCAAGGCCAATATTGAAGTAAACGATGAGGATGGAAATACTCCGCTGATTGTAGCAGCCCAAAGAGGTCAATTTAAAGTCGTGGCAAAATTAATAGGAGCCAGAGCTCTTCTTGAAGCAAAAAATGAGGAGGGAAATACTCCGCTGCTTGAAGCAGTCGAATGCGATAAATTTCCAATAGTGGCAAAATTAATTGAAGCCAAAGCTTTTCTTGAAGCAGAAAATAAGGAGGGAAATACTCCGCTTCTTGCAGCAGCCCAAAAGGGTCACTTTCCATTAGTGGCAAAATTAATTGAAGCCAAAGCCCTTCTTGAAGCAAAAAATGCGGAGGGAAATACTCCGCTTCTTGCAGCAGTCCAAAGGGGTGTAGTTGATTTTAATCTAGTGGCGAAATTGATTAATAGCAACGCTAATCCCAATGTAGGAAATAGGTTTGGAGAAACTCCCCTGTCTGCAGCAGTTCAAGCAGGTGATTTTAAATTGATAACAATCATACTAAAAACACATGCTATTTCTATTCAAGACATTCAAGCAACTATTTCGATAGCTCATGAGCGTAACAAAGTTGTAGGATTAGAAAAATTTCTTACTGTAACTTCTCAATATTATCAAAAAAAAGAGGCTGTTGATCAAAAAACATGCCTGTCGCAAGAAAAATTAAGGCCTATTTTTTCTTTATTAGAAAAAGAATATATAATAATAGCCATGGAAGAAAAAGATGATTGTGATAAATATCACAGCATACTCGGTGAATTAATTGAGTGTGTTAATCAGTGCATGTTTAACAATAGACCTCTCTCAGACTTAGCTATTGCACTTGATAAATCTATACACGCTACACAGACAAGCTTTCATATGTTTCAATCAAAAACAACAGCCGTATTAAAAGAAGCTCTGAGCAACGTGATACTTCAACTTTCAGAAAGTGAACAAATAAACTATCAAAGCAAAAAAATACAATCCTAACTTTAACTTATCGGAGTGTGGGGTGAAATGGCCAAAACATATACGATATGTTCAATATACAAGCGAATAATGGCAATAGGCAGATGGACGACATGTGTCTTTGATAGAAAGATATCGATTTGATTGGTGTGTTGCGCACCATTCTCCCTTCTTATTAGGCTTCTTCACTCAGAAATGCGGTATTATATAGTTATGTGCACAGTCATATTCAGTGGAAGGATTTAACATGCCTGACCCTATCACTAAAAAATCTAAATACCGCACTTTTTCATTGCGATTTTTTATATTGTTTATTTTTACTATTTCAACAATCGTTATATTAGGTACTTTCTGGTTTGTTGCTCACTCACGATTTTTATCAAAGATGACGAAAATTTCATACGAGCTAATGGAAACAGCCTCAACATCCGCATACAATCAAATTTTAAATCAAATGAAAAATACAGAAACTGTTTGTAAATCCGCAGCTTACCTATTCCAGCAGAATGTGATAGATCACAATAGCATCAATGAAATGGTAATATTCACCTCAAATATATTTTTAAAAGAAACGACACTTTTTCCCAGCGTATATTCTGTCTTTTGGGGTGGAAAAAATGGCACGTTTGTCATGGCAGAAAGAGAAGATGATGGTAGTATTACTTCAGAAATTATAAACCGTTATGTATCACCGCCTATCCGTACAATTATTTTTCGTAAGCCCGATGGCCAAATAAAAAATTTTACAACTTCAAATGATTTAACTTTCGATCCCAGAATTAGTTCGTGGTATGAAGCGGTTGAAAAAACTAAAAAAACAGTTTGGCTAGATGTTTATCCCTATCGATATACAGGTCATTTATCCATTAGTGTGTCATCCCCCGTCTTTAATAACATAAATGAGCTTGAAGGAGTAATCAATCTCACCGTCAGATTAGACTATCTAAGACGCCTGATTGAACAAACCACTATCAGTGATAATGGTGTTCTCTTTATTGTAACAAAGAGTGGTAAATTAGTGGCATATCCACATTTCACACAGTATCGCAACTCATCACTTGCCGATATACACACATTAAAAAATGCACCCTGGGTGGCAAAATCGTTTGATGAATTCAAAAAAACCGGTAAGACTGCATTTAGTTTTGTTTATGATGAAAAAAAATATTTAGCAACATACAAAGAAGTGCGGCAGTTTGCTTCAACTGATTGGATGATTGCTGCTGTCGCGCCAGAAAATGATTTTGTTGGCGAAGTGCTTCAAGCATATATCAAAGCAATGATTTTAGGATTATTTATATTAATGATAGGCATTATTGTTATGTCAGAGCTGGTTTCAAGAGTCATCAAGCCATTAAATAGAGTCACTAAACAATTTGACCAGATCAAAAACTTTAATTTGAAAAATACCGAACATATTGATTCGCGAATCACAGAAATCGCCTATATTTCAGATAGACTGGACGCAATGAAAAAAAGCTTGTGTTCATTCGGCAGATACGTGCCCGCTTCATTAGTCCGTGAACTGATAGAAACAGGCGAGGATGCGCATATTGGCGGTGTCAAAAAACCACTTGTCATATTCTTTACAGACATTAAAAATTTTACTACGCTTGCTGAAGATGCTGATCCAGATCTGCTGACTGTCCAGATTTGCGAATACTTTGACGAATTATCTAATATTATTGCTCGTAATCATGGCACAATCGATAAATATATTGGCGACGCAATCATGGCATTCTGGGGTGCGCCTTCACAAGTAGATGATCCCGCTATTTTAGCTTGCAAAACAGCCATTCAATGCGTCAAACGATCCATTGAATTAAATGCTCAATGGAAATCACAAGGAAAACCTGAATTCGTCACCCGCGTTGGAATTCATATAGGAGATGCGATCGTGGGTAATCTTGGATCTTCTGAACGTTTAAATTATACTGTCATCGGTGATGTGATTAATTTAACAAGCCGATTAGTGGATATCAACAAAACCTATGGAACGCAAATCATTGTTAGTGAATCCATTTATATAATAATAAAAGATCAATTTAAAGCACGCATGTTAGATTATATGGTGGTAAGAGGGCGACAAAAACCAACCTACATTTATGAAATCATCACTGATATAGAACACCTCACCTACGATTTCAATGCTTATATTGACCATTTCACCCAGGGTTTTGACGATTATCGAAATCGAAAATGGAACCAAGCCATTCAGCATTTTTCTGAATGCAGTAAGATATATCCTGAAGATAAAGTTGCCCCTTTATTCATCTCACGCTGTAACCACTTCAAAACCGATCCCCCCTCCGGGGACTGGAAAGGTGAGAGAACCTATCATCTCCCTGTTTAAAAGCTAAAAATCTATAATGAAGCGTTATCGATAACAAACCGATATTTCACATCGCTTTTTAGCATACGCTGATAGGCTTCGTTAATTTTTGTTGCCGGGATTAATTCTATATCACAAGTGATGTTATGTTTACTGCGCGAGAGCATAAATTTTTTCATCGACCAGCGTAAATAATGCGTTGGCGGAGAGAATGTGATACGGATGTTTGGCTTGCAAACCATAATCTGCAAGACATTGAA
>Ga0207036_10013_pt1 | contig 37661 bp, 26 predicted proteins | sample Alteio_BWMinCont_78_FD_153284 | JGI IMG/M metagenome (GOLD analysis project Ga0207036, IMG submission 153284) | Enriched cells from forest soil in Barre Woods Harvard Forest LTER site, Petersham, Massachusetts, United States -... | ecosystem: Environmental > Terrestrial > Soil > Temperate forest >... | reverse complement strand
TATTCGCTTTAATGCCTGCATTCGCAACGCGACTTCGTGTGCGTTGGTTCAGGCGTTCATTCCGCCATCCACGGTAAGATTCGCCCCGGTGATGTATGAGGACTCCGGACCGGCGACGAACGCCACCATCGCGGCGATTTCATCGACATGGCCGTAGCGGTCGAGCGCTGTGGCGGCCTTCTGCGGCACTGCCCAGTCACCCGCGGCGGGATTCAATTCCGTGTCGATCGGACCAGGCTGCACGTTGTTGACCGTGATGCCCCGGCTCCCGATCTCTCTCGCCAACGCTTGGGTGAACATCTTGACGGCTCCCTTCGTGCCCGCGTATGGCACAAGCCCGGGCGCGGCGACACGCTCACCCACGGCCGAACCGATCATGATGATGCGACCGCCGCTCTTCATGTGTTTCAGCGCCGCCTGAGTCGCGACGTACACGCCACGGACGTTGATGTCGAGCACGCGATCCATCTCTTCCATCGTCGCCTCTTCGAACGGTTTCGGAATGGCCGTGCCGGCGTTGTTTACCAGCACATCCAGTCGACCGAAGGTGGCAAACGTCTTTTCGACCGCGGCTTTAACCGCGTCGGCATCGGCGGCGTCCGCCTGAATTGCGATCGCCCTTCGGCCTGCGCGTTCAATCTCCTTGACGACTGACGCAGCCGCATCGGCACCTTTCGTGTAGGTGATGGCCACGTCAGCTCCGTCCGCTGCCAGACGCTTGGCGATTGCGGCACCAATGCCGCGCGAGCCGCCCGTAACGAGTGCAATCTTTCCTTCCAATTTCTTTGACATGTGGCTCCTCCTTGAATTAGACGTATGCTCATCAGGCATGAGCCGACATCTCATTGCTCGCTCAACGAATCCCAATCACCTCGTTAGATTAGAATGTTAGCCGTTAGTCGCAGCTCGGAGCATATCTTGTTAAGATGGGAGGGATGCTCTACAAGCATGGGAGTGGGGAATGGAATTACGACATCTACGCTACTTCATCGCGGTTGCCGAAGCCGGAAGTCTGACGGTGGCAGCACAGCAAACGCTGCACACGTCACAACCTTCGTTGAGTAGGCAAATTCGGGACCTTGAGGACGAGGTAGGCGCGCAACTCCTGACGCGCCGCGCTCGCGGTATCGAACTGACACCCGCAGGTCGAGCCTTTCTCGAACACGCCCGCTCGGCGCTATCGCAGGTTGAAGCGGCAACCGGAGCTGCTCGCCGAGTCGCTCATCCCGCCAAGCCGTGCTTCTCGATAGGCTTTCTCACCGGACACGAATTGACGTGGATGCCCGAAGCGTTGCGGATCTTGCGCGACGAACTGCCCAACATCGACGTGATGATATCGAGTCAATACTCGCCGCAACTCGCCGATGCTATTGTGAAGGGAAACGTCGATGCGGCTTTTCTTCGGCGTGAGCAAGGCGTGCCAGAGTTGGCATTCCGTCCTCTCGTCAAGGAGCCCTTGGTGGTGGTTTTGCCAAGTGACCACCGTCTGGCTAAGCGCAAAGCCATCGGTCCTGGGGATCTAGTGGGCGAGACATTCGTGGGCGTGTCGCACACGGCTCCTTTGCTGCGTGCGGTCATCGACGATTACTTGAAGCGATCCGGAATCAATATCACGCCAGATCACGAGACGGAGCATGTCGTCATGGGAGTGTCCTTAATAGCGTCGACCGGCGGCGTAGGGCTGTTACCTGCTTACGCCAAGAACTTTCTCACTCGGTCTGTAACGAGCCGTCCTCTCAAGGGAGACACGCCGACTGTCGAGCTGGTCCTCGGCTACAAAAAGTCGAACGAGTCTCCCATCCTAAAACTCTTGCTTTCGAGATTGGACGAGTTGGTCGCTCGTGTCTCGAAGAAGGCACATTAAAGCCTTCGTATGTAGAACGGTTGGGTCAGGTGTGCCGCAACTCGCCTTCCGAAGTTTTGTTCGAATAACGGACTATCCGGAAGTAATCGTCTCCCGGTGTGCATCATCAAACTGTCTCACTTTAGGGGTTCACTCCATGAGGTCCGTCAGAAATCCTGTAGAGTGAACCCCTCGCTGAGACAAAGATGTGTATCACACCTTGCTTCGAAGGGCATTGCGCTGGTAGATGCCCGCATTAGCCTTCGAAGAACGTCATCATCGCCGCCGTTGACGTTCTCTGGGATTCTCGTTGGGACTCTTTTTCGAAGTCTTCGGGCGAACAATAGCCTAGCGCCGAGTGTATCCGTAACTACGTTCAACATAGTGCTCATATTGCGCCTGGCCGTGACGGCCTGTTCAATCTAATCAAGGGCATTCCGCCAACGTTGAAGTACGAACCCCGAACGATCGTGGCCGAGGGAGACTTCGTGATCGTACATGGGTGCTTTTCCGGCTTGCCTCATGCGACCGTAGGCATCTGCAGCTTGTTCCAGGGGAACTGTTTCGATCATCGGGCGGATACTCTCAAGAACGCTAAAGGCAAGAGTGTCCTCGGCATCTTCTCGGCCTTCAGGCAGCTGTGTGTTTAAGGTGACAGCCGCTTTTCTACTGGGATTGCCAGCAGATTGTGATGTTTCGCGCAATGCGCCTTACCCAATGGAGGTACTCTGAAAGTGGACAAGCTTGATCGACTGCCCTTGCTGCACATACACCGCAATCAGTCGAAAGTGCGAACGACTCTCCATTCCATTCCGTGAGCTGATCGCTCGGCTTTCGGCTGTCAACACAGCGGTTGCCCCGTACATCCGCACCTCAGTCTGACCAAGTTCGATCGAATGAAACCGCAAACCACCACTCCGCAGGTCTTGCAACACCTCCTGCTTGTGCAGCACAGAACCATCGGGTCGCACCAGCATGTAATCGTCCGCGTACAGTCCTTCAAGAGCGATGTAGTTCTGCTCCTTCAGTGCGCGATTGAAAGTGTCCGTGTGGATACTCAATATCTCCTCTGCCGTCATGCGATTTCCTCACTCTCGTCAAAACTTTTTCTATCCTTCCTGCGCGACAGAAGATTTGATCGAGTCCTGGTCCTGTACCCCCGAATCTCTGTCGCTCAAGAAGATCTTTAGGTGCCCTAGGAATGCTTTTCTGTGCGGATGTGTTCAACGATGTAACGACGACCGAGACCAAAGACGGTCTTGACCTCGGAACGTAGTCCCTATAACTAGCCTCTATACCTGACCCATACCTCCATCGGCGAACAATTCGGCTCCAGTGACAAAGCTGCTGTCATCCGAAGCAAGGAACAGCACAGCCTTCGCGATCTCGTCCACGCGCCCCAAACGTCCCAACGGGACAGTTTGAACCAGACTTCGAATCCGTTGCTGGGCAGCCTCGTTGGACTTGATCGCCTCCCGTAAGCCGTCCGTGTCGGTCGGTGACGGGCTGACAACGTTCACGCGTATCTTCCGCTCCTTCAAGTCTGTCGTCCATGTTCGGGCGAAGGATCGGACCGCTGCCTTGGTAGCGGCATACACCGTATTCGCCGGGAATCCTTTGCTTCCCACAACGGAACCAGTCAGAACAATCGCTCCGCCATCTGGCATTAGGGGCAGCGCTTTCTGAACGCTGAAGAGCGTGCCCTTCACGTTGCTGTCGAACAGACGGTCAAACTGCGCTTCATCCACTTGGCCGAATGGACCGTACTCCGCCGCGCCCGCATTGGCGAACACGATATCGAGCTTTCCATTCTCCCGCTCGATCTGCTTGAAAAGCCTGTCGAGATCCGCCATCTTGGCTACATCGCCCTGCACACCTGTGCCGCTTTTGCCAATCTCCTTGACTGCTTCGTCAACCCTCTCTTGGCGGCGGCCAGTGACATATACATGCGCGCCTTCGGCTACGAACAGCTTTGCTGTTGCCAAGCCGATTCCGCTGGTACCACCTGTGACCAACGCTAGTTTCCCGTCCAGCTTTCCCATGCACTCTCCTTCGCGCTTGTACAGCCGATCCAGCGATACACTCCGAGAGTCATCGTTATGCGTCGTCCGCTCCTATTAACAGTTTGCGGCGGCCGTGGTGACGGCCGCCGTCTCAGGTTCAAGCTGCGGCGAAAAAGCGTGCGGCCTCTTCGGCGAACTCCTCATAAAACTGGAAGTGCGAGCCGTGCCCGGAATCCGGGTTGAGGATCAACCGGGCATCCGGTAGATGCTGCTGAAGAATGTAGGAATTGATGGTCGGCACCATGATGTCGTTCTTGCCGTTGACGACGAGCGTGCGCTGCTTGATCTTCTTCAAATCACCATAGCGGTCCGTTGCGGGGATCACACCCCATTTAGCAAGAGCGACGAGCTGGGCCTGAGCGACCTGGAGTTTGGACTCTGGTTCGCGGTCCACCTTTCTTGCGGCGATTCGCTCGAGCCAGGCCTCGCCCGCCGCGCGGCTCGTCGGGCTCTTTGAAAAGAACAGGTCCAGGCAGCGTTCCTGAATCGTGCTGTTCGGACGATTGACAATGTCCATCACCTCGGCCGAAAATTCCTGCATGCCTTCGCCGCCCGAAGGGCCGGTGCCCACAAGGAGGATGCGCCGCACCAGCGCGGGCGCGTCAAGCACGAACTGCTGCGCGATCATGCCCCCGATCGAGAAAGCGAACAGATCGATCTCCTTCAGGCCGAGCGCCTTGACGAAGGCGATGAGGTCGGCCGCGATAGCAGGCATCGAGTCCAGCATCTCGCCACCCGAACGACCGACACCCCGATAATCGACCAGGATCACCGGGCGGTCTTGCGCCAACCGGTTGGTGTGGATCGGATCGAAATTGTTCATCGTGCCGGTGAAATGCTGAAAGCACACCACCGGCACGGCGCCTTTCTTGCCGAAGCGCCGGTAGGCGAGGCTCACACCGCCGATATCCTGGAATTGGGTCGGCGCGGTTTCGTTGAGATTGACGTTTGACATAGCTCTTCTCCCTTGATGTGGTTTGCGTTTCCAAGTCACGTTCCGAAATGCTCAAGAGTCAGCCACCCTGGGTGAGCGGCAACATCTGGGTGTTGAATGCGTTGACCAAGCCCTGCTCATTAGAGCCGACATTCGCACAATGGATTGTCGCGACAGTATAGAGAGGCGATGAAGAGGTGATCTTCGTCGCCTGAACTGCAATCCACGCCGCCGCGCGCCCTACCCACTGAGAAACAGCCTCGCATTTTCCAGGAAGTTCTCGGCATACTGCGAATATGCCGCATGGCTCGCATCCGGGTACATGATGAGCTGAGCGTTTGGCAGATGCCTCGCCAGAATGAAAGCGTTGATCGGTGTCACGACGATGTCTTTGTTGCCGTGAACAATGAGCGTTGGATGTGTGATGCTTTTCAAGGTGGCGTAACGTCCGGTCGCTGGTATCGTTCCCCACTCCCTGATCGCGGCAACCTGCGCGACGGCCGAGTCCCTAGACACAGGAAGATCAGGATCATTTTTGCGAGACTCGAGTCGCTTCATGTATTCGCGTCCAGCAGCCTGGCTGGCTTCAGAGGGAGAGAAGAAAGCAGCCAACAAGAAGGCCACGGGATCCGCTTGCTCTTCCGGCGACAGTTCCGAGAAGGTCATGTCCTCCCCGCCACGCGGACCTGTCCCCAAGAGAATGAGTCGCTCGACGAGTTCAGGATGCTCAAGCGCTAACTGCTGCGCAATCATTCCGCCCAGCGAGAAGCCCACGACGTGAAGCTGCTTCAAGCCAAGGGCTCGGCAGAAAGCGACGCAAGGTTCCGTCATCTCCGCGACTATGTTCGGAGTTTTTCCTTCGGAAGCGCCAACGCCCGCATTGTCAAAGAGGACCACCTCATGATCCGCGGCAAGGCTGTCGGTTACCTCCGGATCCCAGCCGTCCATGTTGGAGTTGAAATACTCCAGAAAGAGCAGCGGAATCGTGCCCGGTTTGCCGAATCGGCGATAGGCGAAACGGATGCCATTTGCCTCGATAAACCGTGTCGGGACCGTTTCCTGTGCGTAATTGCTCATCGTGTTTCTCTTTCCAATCTGATCCTCACGCTCATGGGTTATTTTGGGCCGACCTTCGTTCCCGGAGCATCCATTCCCTGATATAAGGCGAGCAGCGCAGCACTGAGATCCCCTCCGCCTTGCACGCGTTTAGAAAGCGAACACCTTCGACATCCACGAGATCCACCTCCTCCAAATCCAATGCTATTCGTGGTCCGCCACGCTCGATCTCCGCCTTCACCTGATCACAGTGCTCGGATCGAAACGCCCCGCTAAGCCGAATCCGGGTTCTGGACTTACCAGAAAACCATTCAATCTTGAGAGTCATGTGTGTCTCTGGTCCGAGGCACACTCGTACCAATGCAACGACTGGGCCATTCATAATTCCTTGCATGGACGCGACTTAGAAGCGCCGGCCACGCTCGGTTTTGAGCAAATGTTGTTTAGTGAGCAAACGCGATGGGATTGTCTGGTAGGCAGGGATCAGTTCGACGGATGAACTTTGAACCGATATTTGTTGATTCCCAATCGCCTGATTTTTGCATCAAGCGTTGGCCTTGGAAGCCCCAATTTGGTTGCCGCACCATTTGGTCCGGAGACTCGGCCCGCACTTTCTGCCAGTGCGGCCTCAATCATTTTCTTTTCCTGCCGTTGCAGCGTGCTATTGAGTGCCGCTGTCGGACCAGCGAATTGTGGTGCCTGCCCTTTCAGCCACGTCTCATCCACGCAAAAAATGTCACCTTCGCTCAGGATCACGGCTCTCTCAATCACGTTTTGTAATTCACGAACGTTGCCCGGCCAGCTGTAGGCTTGCAACAGTTTGAGAGTTCTCCTGTCAATTGTTCTGAACTTCTTTCCGGCCTTTTTTCCGAAGCGATCAATGAAGTACTCGACGAGCAAGGGAATGTCTGGTGCGCGATCGCGCAACGAAGGCATCTCAATAGGCACGACATTCAGTCTGTATAAGAGATCTTGGCGAAACATGCCTTCGGCCACGAGCTCGTTCAAATCACGATGGGTGGCGGCCAGCACTCTTACATCAACGGGAATTGGCCTGTTACTGCCAACACGTTCGATCTCACGCTCTTGCAGCACTCGTAACAGTGCGATTTGGATTTCCTGTGGCAAATCGCCTATTTCGTCCAGGAAAACCGTCCCGCCATTCGCCGATTCGAAACGGCCCAGGCGCCGTTGGGTCGCACCAGTGAAGGCGCCCTTTTCGTGACCAAAGAGTTCGGAAGCAATCAACGATGCGGGGATTGCAGCACAATTCACGCCAATAAATGCCCGTTCCCCACGGTTTGATCGCTTGTGGATGGCGCGGGCAATTAACTCCTTTCCCGTGCCGGTTGCGCCCAGAATCAGGACGGTGGAATCCGAATGTGCCACCTTGTCGACTTGGCGGAGCACCTTACGCAGCGCTTCCGAGGAGCCGACTATGTCCTCAAACATCGAGTCTCGATCGATTTGCTCTCGCAACGCGACGGTTTCGTTTCGCAGGCGGTCTTCGGCGCATTTACGGTCGTCGATGTCCGTGCCTGTTGCATACCAACGAATGACCTTTCCGCTCTTGTCCAGTAACGGGTTGTACCGGATCAAGAACCACCGATACTTACCATCGTTTCCCAGAGCCCGTTGCTCGTTTTCGAAGGGAGCCGTGCCGGAGAGGGCTTTGTAACGTTCTTCGCGAAGTCTCTGAACGTCGTCGGGATGGAAAACGCGCGCCCGAAAATCGTCGGCTAGCACTTCGTCTAGAGACAGTCCGGAGTACTCAAGCGCCACGCGATTTGCGTAAATGGCTTTTCCATCCGGATTCAAGACGATGATGGTTTGCGGAATCGCATCAGTCATGCGCCGAAGTTCTTCTTCATCCTTACGGAGCTTAGCTTCGGCGCGCTTAAGGTCATCGATGTCCGTATCCGTTCCATACCAGTTGACAATGTTGCCCGATTCGTCGCGCAGCGGCTCAGCCCGAAACAAGAACCATCGATACACTCCGTCAAATCGACGCAGCCTACCCTCGACTTCGCCAGGCTGGCCAGCGGCCAGATCTCCGCGCCATTTATCTGTTATTTCCTTCAAGTCTTCCGGGTGAATGGCATCCTGCCATCCCCAGCCGCGAACCACTTCAAGAGATAAGCCCGTATATTCGTGCCATCGCCGGTTCCAAAATATTCCCGTACCATCCGGCAAAGTACACCATGCGATTGTCGGGATCGTGTCGATGATCTTCCGGAGTCTCGCTTCCGAGTTGCGGATCTCCTCAGAGGCGCTTCTCAATGCTTCCTGCGATCGCTCTCCCTCGATGGCGATTACTGCGATGTGATCTGCGCCTTCGATCAGTCGCAGATCAGTATCGTTCGCGCTCCTAGGCTCCGCATAGTACAGGCAGATGGTGCCAAGAACTTCCTGGTTTTTGGAGATTAGCGGCTGAGACCACGCGGCGCGCAACCCGTAACTTAAAGCAAGGGTTCGATAGTCGGCCCATAAGGGGTCTGTTGCAATGTCGGAAACGATCACCCGCCGTTTCAGAGATGCGGCAGTGCCGCATGAACCTACACAAGGGCCAATCTTTAGTGGAGTAATGGACTCAACCCAGCCCTTGGGAAGTCGAGGGGCGGCTGCGGGCCGAAGGTGTATGCCGTCCGCGTCCATCAGCATTACTGCCGACCTGATCTTAGGGTCATGAGCGTCGATCGTTTCGCACAACCTTTCCAGGATATCTGTCAGGCAAGCCCCGCTGGCGATCATTTCCAAGGTCCGTTTTTCGGCGGCTAGCAATGCTTCGGCGCGCTTACGATCCTCGATATCGGTATTCGCTCCATACCATTTGAGGGTGCCGCCGTGATTGTCGCGTACGGGCTCAATACGGAACAGGAACCAGCGATACTCTCCATCGTACCGGCGCAGGCGCGCTTCAATCTCGCCGGCCTCGCCAGAAGCCAGTAGACGTCGCCAAAAATCCAAGAGCCGGTCGCGGTCTTCTGTGTGAACAGCCGCAGCCCAGCCCCAATCCGATGCCTCTTCTGCGGAGAGGCCCGTGTAATCCAGCCAGCGCCGATTGAGGAATTCAGCCGAGCCGTCGGGACGAGCGGCCCACGCTAGCGTAGGAATCGCGTCAACGTCTTGCGCCTGTCGAGCCTGCCCGTTGCTTTGCCCGGTGGATGTCATTCGCGAATTATAGTCCCACTGCCTGACTCCATGCACTTCAAGACCGACCGCAAAGGTGGAGCGAATGCACGGATCATCTTCGGACGATTGCGAGCGGATCACGGGCCAAGCCGAAGTAATCATCAATTCCGAAAGGTGTGCATCATGAAACTGTCTCACTTCAGGGGTTCACTCCACGTATCCATTACCTGCGTGGCACAATAGTTGTTTATGGTCTTTCCGTCTTTCCGTCTTTCCGTCTTTCCGTCTTTCCGTCTTTGCGACTTGCCTGCTAAACGGATTGGTACATACGGTACTTAGCCCTAAAGGGCAGAAGTTTGTGACGGTTGAGCGGAGATGTATGAGCCGAAAACTAGAATGCCTGCGACCAGTTGGCCGACCAACGTCTCGACCGTTGGAAAAATGGAGAACCAGAGACCCATCCACGTCGGAATTATCTTTGCAAACATCGAGATCTCTGTAGTGGGCACCCAGTGAGCAAGTTGCATCTCCTGAACCTGCTCGCCCACCATCACGAGCAAGACGACTGCGAGCATCAACCCTGTCAATATCATCATCTTTTTGTATGGCAACTTCCGGTGAGCCACAAAGGTAAGGACTGCCACAGCTCCAGAAAATGAGGCACCCAGGAGAACGCCATACAGCACTACGGTGTTGCCCGTCCTCAGTCTGTAACTCTGAAGGAATAGTACGATCTCGAACCCCTCTCGATAAAAAGACGAGAATCCCAATAGTCCCATTCCATTCCCCACAGCAGCCCTACCTTCCCTTCCTTCGTTTTCTCACTCAGCAACAGTTCCTGTTTGCGCTTGTTATGAAGCGAGATCCAGCTGGTCCAATAGACTCTGTGAAAGAACCAGTTCATAACCAAGAGAAGAACCAGAACTGCTAGGAGTCCGGTTGCAGCCTGAATGGCGAGCGCCGACACATTCCTGCCAAGGTCATCGAGGATGCGGACAGCCAGGTACCAAGTCACAAGAGTTGCGAGGAACCCGATTCCTACACCGACCGTCACGGGGCGTTGATATTCGCGCTGAGGTCCAGTCATGCTCGCAGTGATGGCAGCGAGCACTAGGACACACTCTAGCCCCTCGCGGAAAACGAGCACACCAATGTTGAGCACTGCTGCGGTATTGCTCGGCATTTCACATCTCCAGATGTCGCAGCCGTAAGGCATTGGTGATTACGGATACCGAGCTGAATGTCATTGCGGCGCTGGCAATAATCGGGCTGAGAAGCAAACCAAAAAACGGATAGAGGGCCCCAGCTGCAATAGGCACTCCCACGATGTTGTATATAAAGGCGAAGAACAGATTCTGGCGGATGTTGCGCATGGTGGCCCGGCTCAGCGTTCTCGCGCGCGTGATAGCGCGGAGATCGCCTTTGAGCAGTGTAATCCCCGCACTCTCAATTGCGACATCGGTTCCTGTTCCCATGGCAATTCCAACATTGGCTCTCGTGAGCGCGGGGGCATCATTGACACCATCACCTGCCATCGCAACCACATGGCCTTCGGACTGCAACTTCTTCACGATTTCTTCTTTCTGATCGGGTAGCACACCGGCATGCACGTCGTTGATTGCCAACTTCCGTGCGACTGCATCGGCTGTCGTACGACTATCTCCAGTCAGCATTACGACGTGAATTCCCTGTTGGTGGAGGCGGGTAATCGCTTCGGCAGTCGTCGCTTTTATTGGATCAGTAACACCGATAAGACCACTGGCTTTCCCGTCTGCGGCAACGAACATCACTGTTTGCCCATCAGCTTCGAGCGATTTGGCCCGGTCTTCGAGCAAGCCTATTTCGATCTTCAACTCGGCACAGAGAGCGCGATTTCCGAGGGCAACGCTTCGCCCATCTACGAGCCCCGTCACTCCCTTGCCAGTGCGGGACTGGAAGTTCGCAATATCGTCGAGCGTGATGCCACGTTCTTTAGCGGCGGCAAGAATGGCGGCTGCGAGGGGATGCTCGCTTGCTCGTTCGAGAGTGGCGGCGACGCGCAGAACCTTAATCTCATCCGATCCTGTCCTTGCCACCACCGCTGTGACGCGTGGACGACCTTCCGTAAGTGTGCCGGTTTTATCCACGACGAGCGTATCCACCTTTTCCAGTATTTCGAGGGCCTCTGCATTTTTTATGAGAACCCCCGCAAGCGCGCCGCGCCCAGTGCCCACCATAATCGCCATCGGCGTGGCGAGGCCGAGTGCGCAGGGACACGCGATAATCAGGACCGCGACAGCGTTGAGTAGCGCATGTGCCATCCTCGGCTCAGGACCAAGGATGCTCCACAGGACGAACGTGAGGACAGCCACCAATACTACAGCGGGAACAAAATACGCTGACACGCGATCCGCCAGCTTCTGCACTGGCGCGCGGCTGCGCTGCGCCTCGCTGACCATGCGAACGATCTGTGCGAGTAAGGTATCGCTTCCGACGCGCTCGGCGCGCATCAGAAAACTCCCGGTAGCGTTCACAGTTCCGCCAATCACACTGCTTCCAGCGGCTTTTTCCACCGGAATCGGTTCCCCTGTCATCACCGACTCGTCGACAGAACTCGCACCGTCTGTTACGACCCCATCGACAGGCACTTTTTCTCCAGGGCGCACGCGGAGCGTGTCGCCAGTTTCGATACGCTCAATGGGAACGTCCGTTTCAGTTCCGTCCGCCCCGATGAGACGTGCCGTCTTGGGAGACAGCTTTAGCAAGGAGCGGATCGCCGCTGATGTGCGGCTTCGCGCGCGCAACTCCAAAACTTGCCCGAGCAAGATGAGAGCGGTGATCGCTGACGCGGCCTCGAAGTAGAGCGGGATCTCACCGTCCGTACGAAACGAAGATGGGAAGATCCCAGGAAAGAGCACGGCGATGACGCTATAGATGTAAGCCGTCCCTGTTCCGAGCGCGATCAGCGTAAACATGTTCAGGCTTCGATTTACGAGGGAGGCCCAGCCACGCTCGAAGAATGGCCAGCCGCCCCAGAGCACCACTGGAGTTGCCAGCAATAACTCGGTCCATCCCATCGTGCGCATTGAGAGCAATCGAAGGATGGGCTGTCCCGGAATCAAATCCGACATCCCGAGCACAAGAACCGGAATGGTTAGGAGGACACTTGTCCAGAAACGCCGCGTCATGGACACAAGTTCCGGATTTTCTTCTTCGGCGACGGTTGTCGTTCGTGGTTCGAGCGCCATCCCACAAATTGGACACGCGCCGGGCTCGGCACGAACAATCTCAGGATGCATCGGGCACGTGTATTCAATACGGGTCGCCGGGGCTATGGGCACGGATGGTTCGAGGGCCATTCCGCATTTCGGGCATGGGCCTGGATGATCTTGTCGCACATCCGGGTCCATTGGGCAGATGTAGGCAACGGGCTGAATTGCCGATGTTTTGGAGGGCTGCTTTGTCGAACTGGGCTTGCCGCTAACGCTCGGGGACGGCACGGGCGCTTGACCAATCGCTGTCGTGGGCCCCGCTCCTCCCAACTGTATGATCGGCCCTTGGAGAGGCACGCTTATCGGCGTCTTCGCGTGCAGATATTTGCCCGGCTCAGCACGAAACTTTTCAGCGCAACTCTTGCAGCAGAAATAATAGGTGTTCCCAGCGTGCTCGGCTTTTGCCGACGCTCGCTGCGGATCGACCGTCATACCGCAAACTGGGTCGCGTTCCATGCGTCACCATGCCCTTTGAAAAGGAAATTTAGATATGTAATGACCCTGTGCAGAAACCGCCCAGCGCATTGCAAAGGCCAGCTGGGCGGCTCGCCGCACCCCAAACCGTGCAAACTCCGCACCTTTGGTGGTATTACGTCAGAAACAAGATCATCACCGTTAAGCTCCCCCCATGGCTTTAACAGTGAGTTTCTGGGTCACGATTGTTTTTCCGCCCTTTTGTGCTGTGACGGTGACTTCCCACATGCCACCAGAACCGAGGTCGCCTTTGGCTTCGTACACCCCAGCACCTTTATATGTGCCCTTCATTACTGTTTTCATCTCGGCCATATTCATCGCTGGCATTGCCGCCATAAAGAAAGTGGCGGTCACTTGCACTCCAATGATCGGTTTGCCTGCCGGGTCGGTCAATTTTATTCGGACCGTATTACTCCCTTTTTGCGCAGGCGAGGGATCTGTGGTCAATTCCACCTTTGCCTGCGTTACAGAAGGCTTGTCCTGTGCTGTCGTCACAGAAGTGTGAATAGCCAATGCAGTTACTACAGGAGCAATCGATATTGCCAAGGTAGACAAAACCGACAAGACTCGCCCTGCTATGCTTGACCTCATCATGGTTCTCCTTTTGTTGTTTGGAACAACTAAACTCGCCCTCTTGAACTTCTCCCCCGTCTTGCTCATGCATGCCTCCGATCCTCTATACGGTAAACTGCTCGTCTTTTAGCTGAAGTGTTCCACGCCTGAGTGCACGCTCTTTCATGAGCGCGAAGAAGACGGGAACCAGAATGAGAACGTGAATGGTTGAAGTAATCATGCCGCCGACTATCGGTGCGGCAATGGGCTTCATCACATCGGAACCGATGCCCGTTTCCCAAAGAATCGGAACCAGACTCGCGAGAACCGCGAAGACGGTCATCAGTTTGGGGCGTAGGCGCTGAACCGCTCCTTCGATTGCGGCTGCCTCGATGTCTTCATGCTTGAGAGGAATGCCTGTCGCTAGGCGACGATCAAGAGCTTCATGCAAGTAAACGACCATGACCACGCCCGTCTCGACGGCTATGCCGAAGAGTGCGATGTACCCAACCCACACGGCAACGCTGAAGTTGTAGTTGAGCAGCCATTGAAGGATGAGACCCCCGGTCATCGCGTAGACCGTTGGGAAAATAAGCACCATAGCCTCTGTGACCGAGTGAAAGACCATGTACAGCAGCATGAAGATCACGAAGAAGACGACGGGAAGAATGAGTTTCAGGCGCTGTTTGGCACGCAACTCAAATTCGTATTCGCCGGACCATTGGTAGGTGTATCCCGGAGGCAGTCGCAGTTTCTGTTGCAGCAAACCAGAAGCCTTCTGTACGAAGCCGCCATAGTCGCTCGTGTTCAAGTCGATGTAGACGTAGCCCGTGAGCTGGCCGTCTTCATCTCGGATCATCGCAGGGCCACGCGAGAAGGAAAGGTTCGCTACCTGGTTAATTGGGATTTGCGCTCCAGAAGGGGTCGCGATAAGCACCCGGCGGAGTTCGTCTATGTTGTCACGAAAGTCGCGCTCGTATCGAACGCTAATTGGATAGCGTTCGCGGCCCTCGACATTCTCTGCCACGTTCATGCCGCCTATGCCCGAAACAACCGCTTGTTGCACATCCGCAATCGTTAGCCCATATTTTGCAGCTTCCGGACGATTCACTTCGACATTCACGTAGAAGCCTTGCGATACACGCTCGGCAAAGACGGATCTCACTCCAGGCAGGCCAGATAGAATCTGCTGTATCTGAGTCCCGAGTTGTTGAATGTCGTCGAGTGACGGGCCTTGGATTTTCATTCCGACAGGGGTCTTAATTCCGGTCAAGGCCATATCGAGCCGGTTCTCGACGGGCATGGTCCACGTGTTGCTGAGCCCTGGGAACTGAAGTTTCCCGTCCATTTCCTGAATCAATTTGTCGTAGGTCATTCCTGCGGGCCATTGCTCCCGTGGTTTGAGCATGACGGTCGTGTCATACATATCGAGGGGGGCATTGTCGGTTGCGCTGTCCGAACGGCCAACTGCGCCGAATACGGTCTCCACTTCGGGGAAGGAACGGATGATTCGATCCTGTTCTTGCAGCAGCTTGGAAGCTTCGACAATGGAGATACCTGGTAGAGACGTGGGCATGTACAGCGCAGAACCTTCGTAGAGCGGCGGCATGAATTGACTGCCCATTTTGAACATCAGCGGGAACGTAACCGCCAAGAATATGAGATTCAGAAGGAGCGTCGTTTTCCGGTATTTCAGACAGAGCCTGAGCACCGGCAGATACAAGGCCTGGGTCATCCGTGAAATGGGGTTTTCTGATTCCGGTCGCAGCCTACCCTTTATGAACATGACCATCAGCACCGGAACCAGAGTGATCGCAAGGACGGAAGAGAAGCCAACAGCAAGAGTTTTCGTCCAGGCTAGCGGCTTGAACATCCGTCCTTCCTGAGCCTCCAATAAGAAAACCGGGAGAAAGGAAACAACGATGATCACGAGGGAGAAGAACAGGGCTGGCCCGACTTGCTTGGCAGAATTGATGAGAATGCTTCGCCGTTCCGCCTCCGTCGGTGGGAGTGCTCTTGCCGTTCCCCTAGTCTCTTGCTCCAGTGCGATCGGTCCATTTGCTGTATTAAGTTCCTGCGCAGATATCGGCGCGCTTAGAACATATCTTTCCGAAAGATGCCGATACCCGTTCTCAACCATGACAATCGAGGCGTCCACCAAAACTCCAATTGCCAGCGCCAAGCCGCCGAGCGACATGATGTTCGAGCTTACATGCAGGTAATACATCGGTATGAAAGCCATCGAGACTGCAATTGGCAATGTGATGATCGGAATCAGCGCAGAGCGAAAATGAAACAGAAAAATGATGATTACGAAGCTGACGATGATGGCCTCTTCCACGAGGTCGCGCTGCAAGGTCTTGATGGATTCTTGGATCAAACCGGCGCGGTCGTAGCCCGCCACGATTTCCACGCCCGGAGGAAGCGAAGGTTTGATCTCCGCGAGCTTCTTCTTCACCCCGTCGATTACGGTCAGGGCATTCAGGCCGTAGCGCATCACCACGATGCCGCCCACGGTTTCTCCATCGCCCTGCCATTCGACCACGCCTTCCCGCATATCGGGACCGAATGACACAGTTCCCAAATCCTTGATCAGAACTGGCGTGCCATTCTTGGCCATGACCGGTACGTTCCCTAGGTCATCGAGAGACTTCAGATAACCCAAGCCACGGATCATGTATCGCGTTCCGCTGAGTTCCAAAACACGCCCGCCGACTTCGTTGGTGCTGGACTTCACCCGGTCAATCACGGTTGAAAGAGGGATGCCGTATGCGAGTAGCTTGTTTGGGTCCAGGCTGACTTGGTACTGGCGCACAAAGCCGCCCATACTGGCGACTTCCGCGACGCCGGGAACCGTCTCCAATTGATAGCGCAAGTGCCAGTCCTGAAGTGTCCGCAGATCGGCGAGACTGTACTTGTGGCTGTGGTCCACGAGAGCATACTCGTACACCCAGCCCGCCCCGGTTGCATCGGGACCAATTGCGGGATGCACATCGGCTGGCAATCGGCCAGCAATGGTTTGCAAATACTCCAGCACGCGCGAGCGAGCCCAGTAAATGTCAGTGCCGTCTTCGAACACGACGAACACATAGCTATCGTTGAACATTGTCTCGGCGCGCACGGCTTTAACATTTGGAGCGGCGAGCAGTGCCGTCACAATCGGATAACTAACCTGGTCCTCGATGATGTTGGGCGGCTCACCTTCCCAGTTGGTGTGAATGATGACCTCGACATCGGAAATGTCAGGCAGGGCATCGAGCGGGATATGTCCCATACTCCAAATTCCGGTCAGAGTCAGAAGGAGAACGCCCGTAAAGACCAGGAAGCGATTGTGAGCACACCATTCGATGACACGAGAAATCATGACTACATCCCTCCCGTGGCATTGACTGAGAGTTGTTTATTCGCAATGGTCTGGCCGTTTTGCTGCGCCGTAATCGTGACTTGCCAAGTACCCCCCGACCCGAGAGCACCATTTCCCTCGTACATCCCGCCGCCCTTATCGCTGGCCTGAACAACGGTCTTCATCGCGGCCATTCCCATCGCTGGCATTGCCGCCATGAAAAAGGTGACGTTGACCTGCGCTCCCGCAATCGGTTTTCCCGCCGTGTCGGTCAATTTGACTCGGACGGTGTTTGCTCCTTTTTGCGGGGGAGAAGGCAGCGTTGTGAGTTCGACAGTGGCTTGCGTCTGCGCTGGAACATTCATCGCGGCGGCCTGCCCTGCACCTGGCGGTGGAGGCATGAACGCTCCCGCTGCAGCCTGCAACTGAGCTTCTGAATCGATCAGAAAATTCGCCGATGTGACGATTTGGTCGCCAGCTTTCACCCCCTTGGAAATCACGAATTGATCGCCGACGTGAGGCCCGAGCTCGACTTCATGTGGCTCGATGTTTCCTTCGCCCGCGTAGGTAAAAATGAGATTCTTTGTTCCCGAATGGAAGACGGCAGAATCGGGCACGATGAGGCGCTGACCCAAAGGCAGCTTCATGCTAACGTTCACATACATGCCGGGCCGAAGTTTTAGGCCTGGGTTTGCAAAGACAAGCCGCACGGGCAACGTCCGCGTGGCCATGTCCAATTGCGGTAACAGGTAGTCCACCTTTCCTCTGAATACCTGTCCTGGATACGCATCGAGCGTAACTTCAGCTGGATCACCCGGCTTGATCTTCCCCGCATCGTTCTGAAAGATTTGGGCGAATACCCAAATTTCTGAGAGATCGGCGATTGTGTACAACTTGGTGTCTGGCTGTACGTTCATGTTCGGCAGGGCGTTTTTCTCTGTGATGTAACCAGCGACCGGAGAATTGACAGTCAGATCAGTGATTGGTTCGCCTGTGTCATCCAGTTTGGCAATATCGCTCTCCGGTATGTCGAACTGCTGAAGGCGCGCCTTGGCTGCGGTAATCAGCGATGCGGCCCCATCCGCGACGCCGCTCACTGCACTCTGCTGTAGCGCGGCGGCACTCTTCTTCGCCAATAAATACTCCCTTTCACTTGCCACCAGATCAGGGCTGTAGATTGTGAACAGCGGCTGTCCCTTTGCGATGAAATCACCGGTAGCATCCGCATAAATCTTGCGAATCCACCCGGCAAACCGCGTCTGCACGTAGGCAAACCGGCGCTCATTTGGCTGGACATTCCCGTAGGAACGGATCTCGTCACTCATGACCTTGGATTCAACTGTTCCAACCTTCACGCCGATGCTTTGCATGCGTTGTGGAGACAGTTGAATCGGAGCGAGTGGTGTGTCGGACTGTGGCGCAGTTGCATCAGCGGCACTGGCAGTCGGCTCCGTTATCGACTGCGACGTTTCGCTTCCTACGCTCGCCGTCACGGTAGGTTGGCTCCCCCGCGCCATCGGATTGAAGGGCGAACGCCACCAGAGCCAGGCGGCGAAACCCGCAACGGTAATCAATGCGATGAGCGCAACCAGGAGTGCACGACGATACTTTTCCACTGCGAGATCTTGGCTCGCTGTCTTTTCGTGTTTGTGGGCCATCGTGCTGTTCTCCGTCATGGAAGAGTTACCCCCGTGAGCCGCTCGATATGTGCCAGTGCGGTTTCATGGTCAAGAATGGTTTGCTGATATTCGAGGTTGAGGCTGAGGACATCCATGAACGAGGAGAACAGCGTTTCGAAATCTTCTCGATTGGACTGATAGGAAGCTAAGCCCGCCTGGATTGTCGCTTCCGCCTGCGGAATCAGGCCGTCGCGATAGATCAACAGTTGCTCCTCCGAAGTTTTGACCATGACGTACTGCTTCTGAACCTCAGCGAGTGCAGTCTGCAGTTGTGTATCGAGATCTGCTTGAGCACGCTCGACGTTCACTTGAGCTTGTGCGAGTGCCGCCTGCCTCGGTTTGCGCCGTGGGAAATTCACGCTGAATGAAAGTTCGTAATAGTCGGGGAACTTACGATCGGTGTTCTCATACATGTAGGAGACCCCGAAGTCTGGCCGAAACTCCTTCTGAGCCAACTCAACCGCTGTTTGATTGCGCTCGACCATCGCTGCATTTTCGTGAATGTTCGGATTTTGTTCGCGGACCCTGTCGAGAAGTTCGCTCGCTGTGTAACGCAGAAAAGTAGCGGCAACCGGCTCAGCGATGATGTCAGGAGAATCCTGTGGCCGTCGGAGGATGCGCTTCAGCTCGGCTTGCGCTTCCCCAACCAACTGGTGATGCATGGAGATTTCGCGGAGGATCTTTGTGCGCTCAAGTTGCGCCTTTAACACATCCTGCTGATTCCCCATGCCAGCTGAATAATGCGCCTCTGCCTGCTGTTCGACTTGCTGCAGGAGCGTGGCGTTCCGCTGAATTGTGCCTAGAGTCTGTTGAAGGTAGGCCAGACGAAAATAGGTCGTCTTCAGCATCTCGATTTCGTCCTGGAGCACGACATCCACATGTACCCTCGCCGCATCCGCATCGCGATCCGCGACTTCGCCGCGCAATTTCAGCTTTCCGGGGTATGGCAACTGCTGAGAAGCTCCTAGGCCAATGTAGGAGAAATCGCTGTTTGTATACCCAGCGAAGGGTCGCGGGCTGCCCACACTTAATTGTTGCAATGTGAACTGTGGGTCAGGAAGCGTCGAGACCTGCGGTGCCACAAACCTCGCCGCCCTAGCGGCACGTTCGGCGGCTAGAATCGTAGGATCGTTCTTTTCCGCTTCTTCCACGAGCGCGGCGAGCGCTGTAGGCAATCCCACTTCGTGCTGCATCTGCCCGGAAGCTTCCACAGACTGTTCAACAGACTGTTGCGGTGCTTGTGGCGCAGCAAGTAGGCTCGGTGAAATACTCCCGCCAATAATCGTGGCAAGGCCCGTCGCAAGCAGACGCGAGCCTCCGCGCCCAGCTCCGACAACGAATCTGCGGTTCTTCTCCCCAGTAGCGTTGAACAACGTTCTGTTTGCCACGAATCTCTTAAGTCGCATGCGGCGTGTCCCTTCTTTGGACTTTCTTGATGCTGATAATCAGTTTGTTCGCGAGCCAGCGAGGTCTCCTCATGGGGTTTGCTTCGGCCCACTGAAGGCGCTGCCATTCACGTCGTGGGCATAGATTTCGTCCCAGAGCCGGTCAAACAGCTCTCGCGACATTGGCTGCTTGAGTTCAAAAGTAAATGTTTCGCGATAGCTGTTGACTCGAAGCTGAAAAGGGTCTGGCTTAGCCAACGTTTGAATGTCCGACCAGCGCCAGCTACGCCCGCCTTGTCCATTTGTTGTCAGGTAATCGATCCCGTTAGGGCCGAAGTGTAAGGTTCCGTTTGTGCCTCCTGCGAGTGTGCGGTGCCGTGCGGGGATTGTTGCAAAGCTTGTTGAAGCGGGATTGGGGTCTGCGTTTCGTACTGGTTTTGCAACACGACGCGCCAGGTCGGCGGCAATATCAGGTGGCATCGCCACGCTCAAGTCGAACCGATATTTTCTTTCGCCATGTTCGTGCCAGCTACGGTTCTCGTATCCGGTAATGACGAGGCGGTGCGGACTCAAGAGATCAAATGTTTGGATCTCCAAAAACGGCCAGTGAAGAGTAGCGCCTTTGGTGGGATGGAAGACCAAACCATCCTGGCTCAGTGTTAAGGTTCCCGGACTCCCTTCCAGCCCGTGATGCAGCCGGGCCTGTGACTCCCACTCCAAAGTGTTCGCCACCGGCGCAGGGACCGGAGCTTCGCGCTCCTGAAGAGATTGTTCTCGTACTTGTTCGCGTATTCCTTGGGGCGCGGCGAATAGCTTCGATGAAACGCCTCCGGCGAGCACCGTAATCAGCGCAAATACAATGAGTCGTACCCTCTCGCGCCCGACAACCCTTCGGGCGGGAACACAAATACCTTCCATATCTGTCCTCCGTCATAAAATTTGTGACCGCTGGACACACGTGTGCGCCAGCGAATAAACGGAGAGACAGAATTAGATTCTTAGGACGGAGTTCGCCTTAGAGAGACTTAAAGGTGGGGAATGGAACTGAGGAATCCTCAATGCCGAGCCAGCAGCCAGGAGTATGCTGGCAGGCGCAACTGGCAAAAATGCTGCGATAATCCCGGCAGGAGCTAGTTGGAAGTGCTCACCGCTTGTGATATACAGCTGGGCGCTTTGTTGGGTCGGCGACTTGCAGCAAGATTGGGGAGATGACATCTCCTTTGAGCCGCATTGAGAACCCATCTGGCGGCAGCATTCATTCTCGCTCGCACTCAGCAATTGCTGGGGCACGAAACACGAAAGCCCCGGCGTCCCAAGCAGGACGAGCAATGCCGCGACAGCCCAAAACCTCGTTCTCGGTCTCATCCACACGAAGTCTACTCCAATCCATCTATGTGACGCAACACAGTCCAAACGTACTCCGAACTTCTCGTAATGCTGGCGATGGCTGATTCCTCTCGTCGAATATCCGATTCATCTGCTAGTGCCAACAGGCTCGGCAGGGTGCTGCGTGTCCGCGTCATCTTGTTCGTCGTGTGGCCGCCGCTGATCGCCACTCCGGCTGCCCACACCGCATCCGCCTGACATCACGCCTCCACAACCGCGGACCATGCTGATGACAAATAATAGAATGCCGATAATCGCGAGAATATTTTGCAAATTCATATCTGCCTCCAAGCCGCTGAAACTAAGGAGAGGGGCGTGCCGCTTACTGACAGCTCGAATGTTTCGGTCGCCCCCCTCTCATTGCAGGCATTTGCCTGGTTACGAAGCTAGCCTTTCTTTACCGACGAAACGGAATCGACCAGCATAGTGTTTCCATCGACGCGCCCGGTGACGTTGGCGCGCCCCCCGCCAAATCTGTCCAGGTCGCGGCTGTGCCCCTTCAGGACGTATACCGCATCTTTTGTCGTCAACACATAGTCTCGACCTTCGGAGTGCGTGCATATGTAAGTGCAGGAAAGCAGGGTGACGGCCTTGCGGTCGATTGCTTGCCCCTTGCACTTGGAATCGCCGACGGTCCCGGTCAGAGTCTGTTCCGCCCCGGACGTTTGAGCAGGAAGCGCAATTGTGGAAGGCCGAGCCCAGGCCGGACCAAGGGCCGCAGTTTATCCTCCTCACGCTGATTATCCGCGTCACTTCGGCGCCCACAAATGTCTGGCGGTCCTTATTTTGTCGCTCTTACTCGGACCCAATGACACGGAGCCTGGAGAAGGGACCAGAATCGTAGAGGAATCCGTCGGCGGCGGCTAATAGCGCCCCGATCCGTTCGTCCAGCCGTGCTTTGCTAAAACCCGGTTGGACGATCACAGATTCGAAAACGATTCGCTTTCGTCTCGCTGGATCAAGAAATCCTCTTAGCGCTTCCAAATCGCCCTTTTCAAATCGAGAAGCATTTTCCCTTTCGTTGAACCGTCTGTTCACTGACGCAAATAGGGTTGGCGTCCTGATCCAATGGACACATTTTATGGCTTGCCCCACGACCTCATATGCGTCGTTCAGACGACGACCTGCGGCATCGCCTGACGATCCCTTGCAGTGATAGAGGGAGAGTCTCTTCTCTTCGTTTGTTTCAACGCAGGTAAGAAAGTCTGCTACTTCGCCGGACCCGTGATCATAAAATACGATGAGGGCGTCCGACGCCACCAAGCGCTCGCACAAATATTCGTGAATTGATCTTCCTCGGGCGGTCCGGTCTCCAAATTCGTGTTCAATATCCACCACGGCGTCGGCCCAGTCAACAGCCTCAAACCGCTGTAAATCAAATGGCTGAGCACCAAATATCGTGGCCGCGAAGAAATTCTCTCCTTGGAAGCTCGCGAAGTCGGCCGTGAAGAAAACGGGCGGAAAGTAGTTCAAATACTCTTCAAGTGTCGTCCCCTGCTCCTCAACAATCACCTCAGTCTCGTTGTCTTCGCTTTCGTGGACGTACCGGTCTGTTTCCAGCGAAAACTGCGCGCGGTAAGTTAGAACCGAATCCGAAATGAGAAATGTGACGCGCTGCGCATCGCTCCGATCGAAATCAATTCTCAGATCCAAGTCGAGGAGTTGTCGGGTGACGACATGCCCCTGTGGATTTGAGTAGCGTATGCTTACCGGCTGTTGGAAAACATCTTGATGCCAGTCCACGAACGCGACGTGTTCTGGAATGCGAGAGAGGTCTTCTCCGGTGGATAGTAAGTCCAGTCCACTTTGAGTTCGCGGATCTCGTTCGCTCGCAATTTTTCGAGCGAGTTGGCTACACCATTCAAGAAGCTCTGGAATGCGTGTTTTTTCACTGCTCCAAAGCTTGGCCGAGCTGCTGAGGCCCACTGTCACACGTTCCCCATCCGACTCGGCGGTTCCGTAGAAGTGGCCTCGGCGGAACGTGCGACCGAGGCTTGGATCGATGGCCTCACTTGCATTTGAGCCAGCAATGATCCGGTAAGCCTCGCTGTTATCCCCCATAACGGACTTCCGCATACCGATATTGAAGAAACGCGGGTTGTCCAAATCGAGTAGGACCTTGTTCAGCCTCCTGAGAGAGGGTCCCCTGAGTCGGGCGTTCGGTACCCCCGCAAGGTATTCAAGACCCATGTGCTCGTAAAAAGCATCCGCTCGGAGCGAGGAACAAATGAAAAGCAATCCCGTGTCGCGATGATAATAGTTGACGACGAGGTGATACTCCTCGGAGTCAAAGTCGTCGGTCGTGCTCCATCCCGGGCGAGCTTCGATGCGGATCACGAATATGGCCGCTGAATGTTCCGCACTCAGAAAAGTGTGTACGGCCGCCATTCCAGATGGGAAACCGATCTCTCGATTAATGTCAAGGTCGGGCCCGACGTTATACACCTTCGCGTGATGAGATGGCCTTAAAGAGTGAAGGGAAAGATCGACCTCGTCTTGATCGTCGGTTTCAGAAGCGGCAAAAGTTGAGAGGGTTTCCCGGACGCTCTCTTCCTCCTCGACGCGACGACCGCTCAGGTTGGGGATAATCTCTTCCCACACCGCCCCTTCGCGGTAGAGCTTTACCCTCTCTATCTCCATGTCCGAAGCCAACGCAAAGAACGTCGCCCTTCCCAGGTTTTGAGCCGTGGTACGAGCGAATCTCCCTATGAACTGAAGCGTGATCGCGAGAGACTTATGCGGGCTATGGAGTGCTGCGACTTTCAGAATTGGAAGGTCGAATCCCTCACCAAGCATGTCGACGCAGACAATCCCGTCAAGTTCCGCTGCCCGAAGCTGCTCGATAGTTCTGCGTAAATGTCCAAGTGTGTGGTCCCCCGTAAGCAAATTGATGTTCAGATTGCATCGTTCGCGATATAAATCCAGCAGCTCGTGCGCACGGACCTTTGTTCCGGTGCGAATCATCAACCGGTGATCCAACCCCCGTTGCCGATCGGCAGCGAGTTGAGCCGTTGCTGCATCCGCAATCGCAGCATCCGGGTCTTGCCCGGCCTGTGGCAAAACCGCCTGATACTCGAGCTGGCCGAAAACACCATCCCGATAAGCGTCCCGCAGTTGGTATGTGTAAACGAGCCTACCAGCGATCTCCCTTCTGTCACGCCTAAACGGAGTGGCCGTAAATTGCACGAGCTTCGCAGTGTTGACTCGCTCGAGCAAGGCGCTCCAAATCGGGGCGGGCCCGTGATGTGCCTCGTCGACGAGGACAAGATCGAAGAAGTCCGCCGGAGGCCCCGAAACCCCATCTATGCCCGGACTAATGCTATTTGGAAGAGCGATCACTACGTCGAATTGGGATAGACCTCCCCACTCATCTTGCTGAACTGTCCGAATAATCGAGTGCACGGATGGGGTTGGAAGACCAGCTTCGAAGGCTCCAAGCTTCTTTAGAACGCGCAGAAGCTTGAATTCCTCCGATATTTGCTCTCGTACAATTCGGCTCGGTGTGATTACGAGAACTCGGTTTGCGCGGAGAAGAAATCCAGCGCCCATGAGCACAGCTGTTTTCCCAGAGCCTGTTGGCATTGTGACGATAGCAGGTTCGGTCTTGGCGCTGAAGTGGGCACCAATGGCGTGAAGAGCCCCCCACTGTGGAATTCTTAGACCCGGGGTCCTACCTTCAGCAATTGGCCATCTGAAATCCGCATAATGATCGGCGAAGTAGCTCAAGCAAAGCCTCTCGATTAGAAACTGCCGATATGCGTTAAACGGTACTGGACGGATAGTAGCACTTCCGTTTATGAACATAAGCAAGAAGAGATATCCTTCGAAATGTGGGGTCAGGCGTTGCTCATCGGTCACATAAAACTTTTGTTAAGCCGCACGAGTGATATCTTAGCCACGAAGAGGGACGATGCTAACATTTGGAGATGAACTGCAAAGACGGGCATACTCTTCACGCACCCCTATAGAACAAAGGAGGACCGACTCGATGACTGGCAAATTGTTTATCGAACGTCGAGAGGAAGAGGGCGATTACGCAATCCGCAGACCTGGCGCCAACAGAATCAGTGGTCACGAGCCGACCCAAGCTGAAGCCATAGATCGAGCGAGAGAAATTGATCCAGACGCTACGATCCAAGTAGAGCGAGTGCGCAACACGGAGGAAGGCCATCGGGATAAGTGGCGGAAGCCGTAGATTTTGACAGTCGAAGCGCTAGATACCTTTTATTGGGTTCTCAGAAAAACCGCTGAGTGAGCATTCGTGGGGGAATGCACCTGCCTTGGGCGCACGATCAACGACTCCAACAGCTCTCTCCGTTTTTACTAACTACGAGCGTTTCCAACAAATCGGGGAATCTGCTTTCCGTTCAGAAGTAACCCCAATTGGCTGAAAACGATCGATTCGTGCACAGTTGGTGCACAGGAAACGCGCCTGCTTTTAGGCGCACTGCCCAATATAATTCTTATCTCGTGAGCAACTCTGCGGAGCGAGAGAGGAGTCTGAAATGCCGAACCCGAAATACGCTGCCTACAAACCCGCCGACCCTTACTTCAACCTGATTCGACAGGCGCTGGGTAAACTTGTCGATGGCGAGCACTTCTTTGACATCGTCACCGACGACACCATCTACGAGGTTCTCTATGACCTCGGCTGGCCTCGCGTCATTCGGGGGAGAAGTGATCTAATGGCCGCGTTCAGGGGCTATGTCGACAGCATCGCGCTTCAATCTGCCAATAAGTTGGTTGTCCATACAACAGACGACGTCCGTGTCGTCGTCCTCGAATACGAGGTCGATGGGACGATCCTCGCGACGAGAGTGAAATACAACAATCGGTTCTGCTCAATCATCAAGATCGAGAACCGGAAGATCGTGCACTGGAGAGACTACATGGACTCTCTGGCGGCCTGGAACGCGTTGACCGCGCAAGCTCACTAGACAGGCGACTTGGCGAAGCCTGGGAACGATTCGCCACCTCGCGCAGGAGCGAAACGATGACTTTGGAGTCGTGGTCACGAAGTGCGGCCTCGAAGGGAGGCTGTTCAGGCTACGGCATCCTTACCTAAGCAGAGGTCATGGTTTATGAACGAGAATTTCTCCGCGATTATCCTGGGTGGTACCGGGCAAGTCGGTGGTGCAACTGTCGCGGAGCTGTTAGCAATTCCGGAATGCCGTGAAGTGGTGATGGTCACCAGAAAGCCGATTGCGGCGCGATCAGGGGTACGCAACGTCGTTCTTGATACCGCCGCCGCTGACTTTGCCCAACGCACTGCCGCCCTTGCCCGCGAGGTTTTAAGCCAAGGTCCGGTCAGCGCCGTGAGCTGTGTGGGTGTCGGTTCTGGATCGATGCGCTGGAGCGAAGAAGAATTGCAACGACTTGAACTCGGCGTTGTCGGTGCCTTTGCGCGTGGCTGCCATGACGCCGGAATCGCCCAGTTTTGCCTACTCTCTGCGGTTGGAAGCTCAGCCCGCAGCCGGTTTCGCTACGTCCGTGTAATGGGCATGAAGGAAAACACAGTGCGCAACATCGGTTTTACGCGCCTCGCCATTTTTCGCCCCGGCATCATTGTTGGCAACGCTCATACGCCAGTCTGGACCGTTTGGTTGGGAAGCCTCCTGCCTGGGCCGTTTGGCAATATTGATCAGCGAATTCTCGGTCGCTCAATCGCCGTAGAGATAGCTTTGCACAGTCGAGAGGCCGGTGAAGTTACTCGCGAAAATGCAGCAATGAAAAAACTCGCTGTTCAGGGACTTCGGCCGACCGCAAACTGTGCATCATGAAACTGTCTCACCATAGGGGTTCACTCCAGAAGCGCCTGCTTCGTGCTGATGCTCTTGAATCAGACATATCACCACGGCCGTACCCATCTGGTATTCAGCGAGGCTCCGAGATCAATATTTACGTTGGTGCGTAAGTCTTCAAGGTATGCCAGCGATTCCTTCGTCCCCGCCCCATCGTCGATCATTTTTAGCATTTCTCGTAATTCGGTCTGTCCCACCAACGCCAAGCCGTGCTCCTGCGCTTGCTGTTTCTCCGAATCCACCGTATCCGACCGCGTAACGACAAGAGCCAATACATCCGTCTCCGCTCCCAGATGTGCTTGAAGTTGTTTCATGCGCTCCGCGAGACCAGAAAACTTCAGCAGTGGCTTCTCTAGAGTGCACTCGACGAGAAGCGCCGGACCTCCCTCCACATATCCACTAATATCCGGTCTCGCTTCCGCTGCGCCCTTGCCGTACCAGATTGCCGGCAAGCCAAGCAGATTGAGTAGTCGAGTGACTGCCCATTCAAACTCTTGCTGGTTCATTACTCCGCGGTCAGAGAGCACACTCTTTAGCTTCTCCTGCGAGGGATCAAAATAAGTGTCTATAAGTTGGCGAAGGTTCCCAGCGCTTGGCCAGCAGTCAACTTCCAACGTCTGGACCTGTTCTTGTTCGAAAAACAGAACAATCCGTGCCTTCTCCGCTCCTTCGGGCCAAGCGGGCCTGTGCATCCATCTCAGACGCCCGTCCGAGAGCGTTTCAGCATCTTCCCGCTGGAGCGCTGCCAAACTCGGCGGCAAACCCGTTCCGGGTCCATAAAAGCAACGCAGCACAAGCGATCCGTCCGATGTTCGCGCCGGACTTTCAACAAGGGCCGAATCGCGCTCTCCCGTTCGCAGTTCGAACGGCAATTCTGCGACGATTTCCAAGAGTGTATTACTTCGCCCGCTGTAACTCACACCGGGAAGGATGTGCGCGAACAATCCGCTGAGACCGTCATAGGGTGGGTCGGAATTACGTAGACGCGCCTCAATTTTTCGTGCCATCTCGTAATTCAATACCTCATGAACGTATTGACCGTGTCCGTCCAGAGATATACTCGTGCGCTTTCGGCCCGATGTGTCGCCGGGGAGTCCCGCTTCCCGAATCATTGGCGTGGACCATTGCACCGGGTCGGGTAGCGCATTATTTGAATTTTGCCGCTCTCGTTTCAAGAAAATGGGAGTAAGAGCATTTGGATCTTTGTCGCCAGTTTGCAGTTCGAACTTGCCGTCCAACACAAATTGACGCGTTAGCTCCTGTACGGCACTTACAGGGAATTCGACCGTGTAGTACAGAAAATTAGGTTCGGGCGACTGTATTTCCTTTTTTTGGGGCTCGTTTTCCACGAACGTTAGTCGGATGGCCAGATTGAACCACGTTCCATCGAGATTGATTGCCACCCCCGATACTCGTACCCCACCCCATACTTTGAGGTAGGGCGAGATACTCGACAAAAAATCTCTCAACGATTTCTCGACCATGCTTTCTCCCAAACTCGTCGAAGAACTGCACTCTCCCCGCGCGCCTACATCTTCAACGTTCGCACGAATTCTCGCATGACTTCAAAGCCTTCCGCGAGGCTGATCTCAAGATGGCATTCCTTCGCCAATGCGTCGAACACCGGTTCCCACGCTCGCGGCGGCTCTTCAAGAGCACTCGGAAGCTTGTGCGTTGCGCGTTTTGCGAACGTCGCCTGGATTGCGGCACGGACTTTATCTTTGTCCAGTTTTTCTCCGCGAACCAGCAGGACCATATCGATGAGGTCCTTTGTTCGTGTGTTGACACGCTCACCTCTCGGTAGCGTGTAGGCATGCAGCTTTTCCGCAAATTGTTGTTCTGCAGAAATCACCGGGAAGGATGACGCTTTCACCCCTGCGAACCCGAGCCAGTCTTCGCCCGTAACAATGTCCAAAGGTTCGAGCACTTCGTCGCCGATACCCACGTCCACATGGAAGCGCGCAAATTCGCGCCCATCCATTGTTGCTTCGACGGGATACCGGCTACCGCCTCCGGGCGCTCCGTCTAGCTCTTCTCTAGCTTCTCCGATCAGAAATTCGAAATAATCTTCCAAACGGATCGCCGCAGCTTCTTGCAGCATCGCCCGGACCTGCTCACGTCTCTCCCCCGGTTCCTGGGAAAGGCGCGTGCCGTCCTGCAAGGTCAAGTCGATGTCCTTAGTCGTGCGCGCGGAACGAGTCCGCAGTTCCATCGCATAACCTCCCTTAAGAACCCACGGGTAGGTCGCCTTCGGCCCCTTGGAAAACATGCGCGCGAGGAAACGGTCGAACGCGACCTGTCGACGCAGGCGTTGCAGGTCTGTGCCTGTCTCTCTCGCGCGCATCTGCAAGCGAGTCTCTAGCGCGGTGCGAAAGGCCCCCGCCGTCTTGTACGATTTCGCTTCGTCCGTCATGCTGGCTGCCTGGCGAGCTCGAGGAGCGAGCGCCTTAGATCATCGGGCGACGCGCCTTCAATTTCTCGCTTTCCAATAAGGCCCCGCCGAAGGGCTTCAGTTACAGCCAGCTTCAGTTGACTCCCGTCGACTTGTTTGCTCCGCAGTAGATCAATGATCGTTCGCAGGGGACGCGTTACGCGCACTCCGTATATCTCTTGAAGGTCGCTCCTGTCGATGTTCGCCCTGTGAAGAATGAGGATTTCTGGAATCGCGCTGTTGCGCCGGAAGTCTCTCGGTACGGTCATGTGCAGCTTCGACGGCATGATGTCGGACAGTTCATGTAGGCTGAGCGCGGTTTCGTGACTGTAGGCCCCCTCGGAGATTTCCTGCCGATTTTGCGACCAGAGATACCAGAGCATCAGGTCCGGTCGCTCCGGCGTGGGAAAATCCGCAAGACGGTAAATCCCACGGTGCTCGCGAACCCAGTTTCCAGCATTTACATGGTAAGAGTGCGTCTTCTCTGCGAAGCCCGCTCGGATGGCTTGCTTGGTCGTAAAGAAGCCCTGCTGCGATTGAGCTATTTCCTGGAGCCGCCGTGCTGCCTCTTTGTAAGGTCCTGTCGGCATCGCATAATCCCCCAACTTTATTGGGGGATTATGCATCACAATTAGAAGGGGGTCAAGCTCTGGGGAACACTCCATATACTACAGTAACTACAAGGCTTATAGAATTTCTCTATCGACCTAACGTCCAGTTGTTAGCACAATCCCCCAAGTTTATTGGGGGATTGTGCATCTCACCCACGCGTTTCCGCAGCATTTGGAGCCAACCATGTTGTTGTGTAAAGCCTTTTGTGCCGAAGCCAACATCGTGCGCTGATGATCATGACGAGTCCCACGAGTGCCACCATTACCACCACGACCACACCCACGGCCACCACGTCGCAGCCGATTGCGCCGCCATCGTGCCGTGAAACTAAGTATTACGTGCACGAGGAATGGCAACCGCGTCTTCGCCGTTACAACTCTACTCGGTGACCGGGACGGAGTTTCTCTTTGACTAGCCCCTCTAATTCCGCGTCGTGTGTCCACGCCTCGGAGGCGAAAAATGCCACATCTACTGATCGAGAGCTCCCGATGTCCCAACCGAAACCGGTCCATTCATCGCATTTTGATTCGTATTTCTTCATCATCGCAAAGGCTGCTGTTTGCTTGAACACTTGCATCCGATCCATATTTGCATCGAAGCTCACAAACGAAATTCCACGCTTCCCGCCCTTTAGAACCAAGCTGAAGGAATGCAGCCCTTTGTCTTGCAGCGACCGCTCCTTTGTATCGGCGATCATCTGCACAAAGCTCTTCCGCCCCTCCGAACCAAGCTCAAGCAACGTCAGTGCGCAATCCGTCCTGTACTCATCTCCAGACCGTTCAACGTCTTTGAGGAAATCTCCAAATCCTTCCGGCATTGGAGAGCACGGCGGATCGACCTGATGGCCAAGCTCGAATTTCTCATAAACCCATCGATCAACGTCATCCGAAAATCCCGACAAGCCCACAGAATCCATTCCAACAAACTGATCCGTTTCAAATCGCATTCCGTGCGACAAATAGAATCCAAGATAATCCATCTCGTCCGCATACACGCTAAAGCTCGTGCGCTCGACTTGTCTGCGCCGCGCCGCGTAGTGAAGGAATTGAGCAGGCGTCCTTAGGACCTGCGTGATGATATCGAGATCTCCTAGTGACAAGGCCCAAGGATATTCATCGCCCGAAAACAGCCCCAACGCTGAGTTACTATTGGCCAGTCGAGCTGCGAGAGCTTGGAACGGCATCGATGTGACGCTGATCAGATAGACTTGATTCACCTGATCCATATCAAGTGCGAATCGCGCCCTTCCTACAAGGAAAGAATTCCCTTTGCCATTCTGCAAGTAGCGTCGCGCCCGTACACCTTGCTCAAAGGACTCCCCGATAGCCTTCCGCAGGTCATTCCGCAACGCATCGAAATCAACTCCGATTCGCGCACGGTACGTCAGAGCTTTCGACTTGCACTGGAACAGAAGTACCTTGTGATCGTGCAACACGATCACGTCAGCCATCTCTTCTCCGCTCGGATACAAGGGATTCAGCAGCGTCATATCTGACGGGAATATCCGCCGCAGGCAGTCGGCAGTCTTGGTTTCCACAAAACGCCCGCGTGCTTTCTCAAACGTTGGCCGGTAGGCCTCATCTTGCATGAGGTCGAAGTAAAACGTATGGAAGAGAGCCGAGCGCAGCAGCGGCGGCACGAACACCCAATATCTCCCGCCTCGCGTCACGACAGGGCGCTCGTGCAGCGTGTTGTAGTCCCACCCTGCTTTCTCCGGGTCCGTGAAGGAATCAGGAAATGCCGGATTCCGATGGCCAAACTCTTGTGACACTCGGTCAAGAAAATGTTGACAAGTCTGGATCGGAAGGCTCCCAAACTCGGAAAGCTCCGCCGCCGTGAAGCCAAGCAGCTTTTCCGCTTGTCCGAAATGGAGCCCACAAGCGATCCTCGTCTCCAACTCTGATCTCTGCTCCTCAATCGTCTGGCCCTCGGCGATTAACCGTGCCGTCTCGTCGTGAGCCTCCTTCCGCGCCCGCTCACGCGATCTTTCGCATCGCTCTTCATACTCACTTCCGATCGCCTCGAAAAGTGTGACGGCCTCGGCGATGGTAAAACCATAATGCTCGCGAAACCAGGCATCGTGGGGCCCGTACAATTCTTGAGCGAATGCGTAAAATTGGTGTGGGTAAGCGTCCCCGCGGACGTGTAACGATGCGATTTTGGCTTCTGCCAAAACGTGGCTCTCTTCGGAACTCCCTGGACCTCCTGCCGACTCTAAGACCAGCTGCCTTGTGACCGCGCTGAAATATCCCTCCAGCAACTTCTCCAAGCGCCCCAAAACCGCTCCATCCACCAAGGCAAACCTCCCCGATGGATACGCTCGGACGAGAACAAAAGCGGCGAGGAATTCTATGTAGCGCTGCCACGTTACCACGTCGCTCATCTCGCTTTGGAATTCGTCCTCCGGGACGAAGAGGAACGTGAGCGTCAGCTGACTTAAGAGCGCAATCGGATCGTAGTCGGCGACGAAGCCCTTCAGTTCGAGAAACGCCTCTTGAAGTTCTGCCATGATGTCCTCAGCTGCTTGCACCGATTACCCTATCCGCGACCTCCGAAGTGGGCCGATGCAAGCCGCCCATTCAAAAACCTGGATACCTTGAGAGGAGTTTTCGCGACGGCGCTCCGCGAATCCGCCGCAAAGGCATGCCCAGTATAATGCTTCGGGTTAGGATATCCTTTTATGGGCTCTCGCCTCTCACCCGAAAAATGGAGGATGTCACATTCACCTTCCATCCGCACCGGACCCGCTCGAAGGCTTTGAAGAATTAGCGGGTACCCTCTCCAAATATGACATCACCGACCTGCTATCCACGGTCGGGGCCCTCCAACTTCTGCCCGAGAATGCCAGCCGCGTTACTCGCTTGGAAGCGTTTTCGCATTGTGCGGCTTCGCTTCCACTCCACGAAGCCCCTCCGATCAGCAGCGGGAGATTGCGATCGCTCTGCACGCACCGTTCCCTGGAGTCTATCGCCTACGCGGAGGACCCCGCTCAAAATCAGTTCGCCGAGGAATTTACATTCTTCGGCGGATCGTACGTCGTCCTTCCAGGCATTGCGCACGCCGGCGAATTCATGCTCTCGAATCTCTGCCAAGCCATCTTCCTCGACCCGCGTCGATTATTGCCTCGCGAGTTCACATCGCGTGCCCTACCAATGGTCTCTTCCGCCTTGCGCGTCTTGGACGCCGTGGCAGAAAGAGCTGGAATTCGGCGTGGGACGGCCCCCGTCAGTAATCGGTACGAACCGATCTTCGTACCGGAAGCGGCCAAGCTCAAAAAGCTAAAAAACGCCGTCACGTTCACCAACGACGAACTCGGATCCCTTCTCGCCGCAGCAGATCTCCCGCGTGCCTCCTTGGAACCCCTGATCATCGCCGCAGGAGAAGCAGCTCTTGCTGATTACGATGTGGCGAACGGTCCCGTTCTCTGGAGGCCGTTCGTTGACTGTAACCGGAAACTGATTGTCGTGATTCCTGGAATGGTCGTGTCAGCAATACGGCAAGAACTGCTCCGATTGGCCTACGAACTGAAGGTGCAATCCACGCTCGCGGAGAACTACAACAAAACCGTTTGGCGGAACGTCGAACAAAGCCTGAGCTTCACCAAGAACGTTCCATTTCCACACCGTCCGCCGAGCCGGTTGAATCTCCCGTGTGCCTCCGATGGATTCTTCTCTCTGGATCACGACAAAGTGCTGTACTGCCTTCTCGTCAGTGATCCGCTCACCCGCCCAGCGACCACTGATCCGTTCGGCGTTTGGATGGACGACGCTTTGAGCCATGCCGTGAACCAACGCATCTCGCAAGTCGAGGCCGATGTTCTCGCTTCGAGCCCCGCGCCGAACGACCTCTTTATCGTAGTGGCTCTACAAGGCTTGGGTGGTTCGGCTGCACTCGGATTCGCGCGAACACCGGCGGATTGCCCTTCCATCGCTTTGGCGGGTGATGCCTTGAGAGTCATATCTCTCCTTGAAGGTGGCGATCCCATGGCTCTGTTCAATTTTGCACGCGCACGCGACGATGCCCGGAAAAAGTGTCGGATCACCACAGCGGACATACTCGACGAGTTTTACCTTTACCGGAAGAACGAATACAGCTTCTATTTCTCCGACCAGGTTCCGCCCGATATTATTTTCATCCCTCCGGGCGATTCTCTAAATCTCGAGATGGAGATCGCGCGCGAACGGGACTTCCACGCCGGTAGGACGGCCGATGGTGCTTCTGTTGAAGTGACGGCTTTACACGGCACCGTGGCGATTCCCATCTATTCACCTGTGTCTGACCTCGGAGAACGAGTCCGTTTACTGGTCGAGGGTCTTCCTGTTCCCATTTGGATTACGGGACCGGAGAATGACGCCACCGCTGGCGATCACAAAATTCACGCCCTCTTCGCTGATGCGATCAGCTTCTGGATCTGGCAATTCACACCGCTGCTAGCACCGATGCTTTCGGAACTCGCAAACAAACAATCGATCGAAATCCAGATGCACCTGCCCGGCCAGGATATTTGGCATACAAAAGAAAACGGAAACGCGGACGAGGACGGTTCCAGAATCACAACGACGCCAGATATCGCGCACCATCGCCTTGAGGTTCGCGTACATCCGGCGGCGATTTCCTTATTTCAGACTGCTGACAATCGGGGCGAGCGCGAATTGATGCGATCGATTCTCCCAGCCATATCGCAACTCCTTCCGCGAGAGTCGCCGAGAGCGCTGACGTCCGCGGCTCTCGATACAACGATCGAAAAGATTGCACCACTCGGAATGAAAAAGATGCTCCTGCTCTTCGACTCGACCAGGACCCCTGAGATCTCTGATCGGGGCATACCCCGTTATCGGCCGCTCCAGAAGGTATGGGTAAACGGACAACTGGATCGAGTCGGCCGATATTTAGTCGAGAATATCGGGCTCGGCGTCGGTCCCGTCGATCGCCAACAACGCACGCAAGTCCTGAATAAGGTTGTCCTCTATTGCTTTTCCCAAATCCAGAGGATCATAGCGACCGTCACGCCCGACGAGTTACTTCCTTTTCTGGTCGCCTATTCTGAATCGGTCCATCGCGAGCAGGCGTTGAACCGCCTTACCATCCCAACGCGGCTCGAATGTTTTCGGTCCGATCGCGACATGATCAGTCAGATGGTTCAAAGCATTCCTGAACTCGCCAATGTAGGCCTCGCGAGCCGATTTCTCGTCGAATATGCAGTGGCACAGCCCCCCATCGGCCTAAGGCCCATAAGTCTCGATCTGTACGACGAGCTGCGCGCATGGTCGCATCACTGCCTCAACTACGCGATGCTCAGCGACGCCATACATTCCGGGATCGAGGAGTATGCTCTTTCGCTGCTGGCTTCACAGCGTCTTGGGATCGACGGCAGCCCAACCCAGAACGCTTTGAGCGGCCAAATGCGCGCCTTCGCGCTCGATCAAATCGGAGCCGCCCCCGAACACTTTAAGCGTCAATGGGAATTTACGACCACTACTACGCGCGGAGAGAAGTTCCAACTCGAGCTAGACGCTGCGACCGCCGAGGAATTCGGTGTTCCGCTTTCGCAACTTCTGGAATTAATGGAGTTTGGGATCTCCCGCGGTTTACAGACTCCCGACGGCCCGGTGAATATTAGCGAGGCGATATTTGTTCAGCAGGCTGCCGCGGCAACGAAGCGCGGTCAAGACCAAGTGCACGCCACGCTGGAACTCCTCACTTTGGGTCCGCGGCCCTCTTTCGACACGCCTCCCGCTGGCTACTCGAAGACGGATCTCTACCCATGGCGATACAACCGCCCTCTTTCCTACCTCCGACGCCCTTTTCTCCGCCAGGTTCGCAACGGAGTCCCCGAGATCGTGTATGGTTTCCGCCATCTCCGCGCATCGCAACGTTTTCTGGTCGATCAGTGCACCTCCGGTAAGATAAAAGCCAAGACGGGGCGCATGCGTTCCTTTATGAATCGCGTTCTCAGCGGTCAGGGCGACGTATTTAATGACAGAGTTTCTGCGTTCTTCGACTCTGTGGCAGTGTTGAGTGTAAAGAGTCGCGTGAAGAAAATCGGGCATCTCAGGGAGCTTCAGGACCACCTCGGTGATATCGACGTTCTGTTGGGCGATCCCGCCCGCAAGAGAATTCTCGTGATCGAATGCAAAGATCTTTCCGCCGCCCGCACGCCCTACGAAATGGCCAACGAGTACACCGAATTTTTCGTCGGAAACAGCGGGAACAAATCAATTGTGGACAAGCATCTCGCCCGGACGGCGTGGGTTAAGTCCAACGCGGATGCCGTGGCGGCTTTTCTGCAGTTAGACGTTGCTGTTCGCTGGAAGATTATTCCCCTTATCGTGGTCGACCAACCTCTCATGGCTTCCTACATTCGCGAATCGCCGATTCAAGTCTTGTCATTCGAGGAAATTCGACACTTCTGGCCCGAATTGCGGCGTATTTGATTGTTATATTGCACCATTGCCGAGATCTCGTCTGGATTTTGTCCTCACGGACCCGCCGTATCTTGTGAACTACGCTTCGAACGACGTCAGTGCGCGGGATCATTTTTCGATTGCGCTGGGAGCTGTCGAGGTCCTCCCGCTATTTGAAGGCGTATTGCATAGTTCTGCCCACGATTCCTCGCGCGAGTCCCTGGAGGCTCGTCGTTCTGCGTCTCGTACGAAAACCAGGACACGACCTACGAGAGGCTTCTCCGCTGAACCACGAATCTCACGTCACCAAAGATAGGACGAAACGACGCATCCCCCGCTGTTTCATACGCCGACTGCAAGAATGGCAGATCAGATCTTCTGCCCCAGTATTGAATAACAGTAGCCAAGACGGACAGGCGCGCAATCGAAGGCGCGACGTTGAACCACTCCTGCGTTATATCGCAGAAACTATCGATCGAATCGCCCCGTTCGAGGAACGCTTTCGATAGGAACTCAAGTCGAAACGCCAGATGCTGATCGTCTCCATTCAGCTGATCGAGTTGAGCAAAGATGTCTTCCTTTGAAGGCATCCATTGGGAGATGCACCTCTCAATGAAACCCGGCTTCTGCTCGCCATCGACCGACGAGGCCTTTGCCCGCCGACGCTCGCACTCCGGCAGTATGTATCTCCGGGCCCAGGAAAGAAGGCTGTGCTTGCCGGAGAAATCAACGACTTCTGCAACAGTCATATCGTCCATTAGTCCCAAATGCGGGCGAAGACTTTCAAGATGCTCCATCGAGAGCCTATCCACGAGACCGGACGTCATAAATCCAAAGAAACTCCCAATGTGATCGAACGTTTTTTCGTCTGCGCCTTCTAAAGCACTGGCGGCTAGCTTCCGAGTACGGTCGGTCGACACATACAGTGCCGCCTGCACAAATAGTGGACGAGAACGGAGTTTCTCCCAGTACTCCACGAGCAACTTCTCCGCAATTGCGGCTGGGATGTCGCGAACCACATGCGCGAGCCGGTAGTCTTCATTACTCCACGGGCTCAGGGGCAAAGCAGCGATATGCTTCTCCAGATGCGTCCGCAAGACCGGCTCCCATTCCTCAGACCAAATCTTCGGTGTCTGCTCGATCCACCAAGGCTTCGCAGCCAGCACGGAGATAACGTCCGGCGTGATGCTCCGGTCTCCTTTAAGCATCCGATACCAGACGGCCGAATCGTGCAAAACGTCATCGGTTGATATCGAGCGTAGAACCTCCAGATCGCCCGCCGCTGCATTCCACACGTTCAGGGCATATTCCCTCA
>Ga0207036_10012_pt1 | contig 40275 bp, 28 predicted proteins | sample Alteio_BWMinCont_78_FD_153284 | JGI IMG/M metagenome (GOLD analysis project Ga0207036, IMG submission 153284) | Enriched cells from forest soil in Barre Woods Harvard Forest LTER site, Petersham, Massachusetts, United States -... | ecosystem: Environmental > Terrestrial > Soil > Temperate forest >... | reverse complement strand
GCTGGTCTTTATCAAGATCGCGGATAGTCTTCATCGCTGCTGGCAGTAACGACTCCGAAGGAATGGCCGTGCGGATGACGACGAAGAGCTGATTCCAAGCATCTTGCGATTCCGGCACGTAGATTTCTGAAACCGGGCCGGTGTCCAGACCGTCTTCTCGTACATCGCCAACGACGCCGACAATTTGACGCCACGCACTTTTGCTTTCGGGCCAACCTTGTTTGAGTTGTTTCCCGATGGGGTCTTCATTAGGAAAGAAACGGCGCGCAGTCGTCTCGCTGATCACAGCGACCGCGGGAGACGTGTCGGTATCATTCTTTTGAAATGTCCGGCCTCGCAATAACCGGATCCCCATCGTTTCAAAGTATTGTTCACTGGCTACGTTCCATTGCGAAGTAGGTAATTTGGAACGTTCTGGAATCGTTCGGCCTTCTATAAGGAACACGGATCCCCAGCAGGTTCCGTCGATTGGCAAGCAGCCTATAGTTGCAGCGTTCTTGACCCCGGGTAGGACGCGAATTTGCTCCGTCGCTTGCCGGAAGAAAGCGGTCTGCTCGGGATCGGTCTTGTATCGGTTTGTGAGGCGAACGGAAAAGGTCAACAAATTCCTTGTCTGAAAACCCGGATCCACCTTTCCCAGCTTCACGATGCTGTGAATCAACAATCCTGCCCCAACCGATAGGACCAGAGCTAATGCGACCTCGGAAGCAAGGAGAATCTGGCGGAAGCGAGAAGAACCCCTGGACAGACTGCGGCTCATGGCCTTGAGAGATTGGTTCACATCTGTTCGGCTCCCTTCCAACGCGGGAACCAATCCAAAAACGATTCCTGTCATACCCGACAACGCCAGCGCGAATGCGAGCACCCTAGCATCGATGTGAACCTCGTGAATCCGCGGAACGTTAGTGGGAACCATCTTCAGAAGAAACCGAGTGCCCCAAAACGCAAGGAGGAATCCGAGGACGCCACCGACGCCGGACAACAAAACACTTTCGGTCAGAAGTTGACGGAAGATTCGCCAGCGGCTTGCACCTAATGCCGTCCGGATTGCGATTTCTCTCTGCCGGACCGTACCACGGGAGAGCAAGAGATTGGCAACGTTTGTACACGCAATCAGCAGGACAAAATTTACGGCTGCCAGCAGCATGAAAAGCGCGGTTCGGACCGTCTGTCCAACCCATTGCTCGTACAAGGAAACGGCGTTGGCGCCGACGCCGCTGTTCGAAAGCGGGTACTGCTTTTCGAGTTGGCTGGCGATGGTCTTGATTTCGGTCCTGGCCGTCTCAACAAAGACGCCTTTCTTCATTCGCGCTAGCCCGTAAATTCCCTGGTGGTTTCCGCGCTCCAGCGCGCTCTGATTGCTGCTCATGGTTGCCACCAAAGGCACGAAGACCTCATCGGTACGATCGCCAAACTGAAACCCTGGAGGAAGGACACCGATGATAGTGCGCGGCTGGTCATCGAGTATCAGCTTACGCCCCACAATGTGAGGATCGGCGCCAAAGCGAGATTGCCAGCAGGCGTAGCTAACCACGACTACAGGCTCGGAGCTAGGCTTGTCGTCGTCAGGGCCAATGGACCGGCCGAGGATCGCCTTCACGCCCAGGATTTCGAAAAAACCGGCTGAAACCAGGCGACCGTTAAGACGTGTCGGGGGATCGATACCAGTGATCGTGCCGGCATACGCACGATAGCCCGCCAGTCCGTCGAAGCTGCGAGCCTCGGCTCGCCAGTCGAGGAAGCTGGGAAGGGAGATTGACATTCTTTCGCCCGTGTCGGCCATTTGTTCGGAAAGCACTATCAAGCGATCAGGATCAGCGAACGGGAGGGGCTGCAGCAAAACCGCGTTGACAATGCTGAAAATTGCCGTGTTGGCCCCTACCCCCAGTGCAATTACCAAAATCGCGATTGCGCTGAAAGCAGGGTTCTTGATGAGGGTTCGCGCGCCGAATCTCAGATCTCTCAGACCACTTTGCATAGGCGAATCTCCGTCAGTGATTGCTACATGGACGGACTGAAGCAGGAGGTGAGCACTGATTCAATCCCTTGCCACGGTCACGAGCCTGAGTCGTGAGGAACCTCAGTAAGGCTATTCCTCACCAGGCATGCGATTCTCTCCGTGCAAGACTATTACCAACCGATGCAACGCGTAACCCCTTGACTGGACGGGGCAAGAGAATGCCGCCGTCGGACCAGAGTGTTCAAAGGTGTCCACCGCCTGGCCTTTGATGTCCACAAGCGAACAGGTAACCACCAATCCACTGGGTCTATGAGTCCGGGTTTACTCGATCCGGTCTCCCACGCACCATCCAATCGCGTGAACTCGGTCGAGTTGTGGGGTTGCCCCAGGTGGACGGACTTCAACACCGCGATACTACCGACGAGCCGCCTGAGCCTCCGCCTCGCTCTTTCATATGCTCGATCTCTAAACGGACAAGCATGCCTTTCGAAGCAATCGCAATGCCGATGAACTGACCGTCCCTGCAGTCTGGACAAAGATTCAGGCCCTGCGAGTCCGCTCCCCTTAGAAGGTCACCCTCTCTTTCAGCATGATCGAGTTCTTGCTAGGGACAGGCGGTTAAATCGTCGTCACCTTTTGTCACGACCATTCGGCGGTTTGGTGATGGCGAAATGAGCTAATGGTGAGAGAAAAACGAGGCCGGAAGTATTGACTCATTTGTGCCGTCTAGGCAAAGTGACCAGGAGCGCAATTTGACAACGGGTATGCCCTGTTGTGGGTATAGGGTCTCCATTCTAGGGTGGCGATGACCGACAAGGAGCAACGGCGGATGCATGAATTGTGCATGCAGATCGCGGTAGAGAAAAACTACACCCAGATGGTTAGGCTTGTCCGTGAATTCAAGGACCTGCTCGATGCTCAAGAGCAACGGCTGAAACCTGTCGTTCGCCAAAACTAGATCGCGGGTTTTCGGGTGTCCCTATCAATAACTCGAATTGAACTGACAAAAGGAACGATGATCTTATAGGGGAAGAGACTCGTCAACCCCGAATCTTATCGAGATCACGGTAAAGCTCGCTTGGTTCCATCGCGGGCAGTGTGCGAGTTGGTTGAGACGTTGTTCGTACCACTCCGGAACTGTCCGGTATTGGACATCGGATTCGCGCGATCGGACACGATGATCCATAACCAAGAATGTACTCTCCCGTCAAATGTATGAGTTGACCGATGGGGCTGCGGGAACAGCAATTGCAGCGCCCGTTGTGATCGGACTGTGTCGCTGGAGACGCGCCAATGGAGACCCTGATTCAAGATATTCGCTATGGCTGTCACATGCTAGTAAAGTCGCCGGGATTCACTGCTGTTGCCGTAATTACCCTTGCCCTGGGAATCGGCGCCAACACTGCGATTTTTAGCGTGATCAACGCTGTCCTCCTGCGACCTTTGCCCTATAAGAATTCCGACCGGCTCACCGTGATTCTGCACGACGGCCGCAACCCCGTGGCACCGGCGAATCTCTTCGACTGGCAAAAACAAAACCATAGTTTCGAAAGTATGGGTGCTGCGGAGTACTGGACTCCTAATGTTAGCGGGACTGGCAACGCTGAAAAACTTTGGGCGCTGCGTATTACCTCCGAAGTTCTTCCCATGCTGGGAGTGCAGCCGATCCTGGGGCGATTCTTCACACCGCAAGAGCAAGAGCCCGGGAGAGAGCACGAAGCGGTCATCGGCTATGAGTTCTGGCAGAGCCACTTTGCCGGCAATGCTCAGGTCATTGGCCAGTCCATCACCTTGAATGGTGAAACCTACTCCGTTATCGGAGTCATGCCCCGCGGCTTCAAGTTCACGCCTTTCTGGGCAACGAGAGCTCAGTTATGGGCGCCATTGGCTCTGGGCGACAGGATCGAGGACCGGCATGGCAGGAGCCTTCGCATCTTCGCTCGACTTAGGCCAGGTGTCAGCTTGGCACAGGCGCAGGCTGAGATGGCGACGATTACGGCCCGCCTCGAGCAGGCCTATCCCGGCACAAATGACAATATAAGAGTTCTTTCGTTGAAAGAGAAAGTCGTCGGCAATGTTCGTCCTGCATTGCTGGTGCTGCTGATCGCGGTCGGATTCGTGTTGCTGATTGCCTGCGCTAACGTCGCTCACATGCTGCTGGCGCGTTCTGCCGCGCGACACAAAGAAATTGCCATTCGGACAGCACTGGGCGCCGCGCGTGCCCGCGTGATTCAGCAGTTCTTGACTGAGAGCTTGTGTCTGGCCCTGGTCGGCAGCGGCTCCGGCCTGCTGCTCTCGTTCTGGGGCATCCGAGCCCTGGTGGCGATGAGTCCAGCCGATCTTCCCCGAGTCGAGACTGTCACGCTGGATTCGCATGTGTTCATGTTCGTGCTGGGAATAACTCTTGTTTCCGGCCTGGCATTCGGACTGGCACCAGCTTTGCGGGCATCGGCTCCAAACCTCAGTAACACTCTGAAAGAAGGCGGTCGCGGGTCGAGTGAAGGCATTCGCCACAATCGCTTACGTAGCCTGCTGGTTGCATCCGAGTTTGCGTTTGCGCTGGTGTTACTGGTCGGAGCGGGATTGATGATTCGCAGCTTTTTCGCAATGCAGAACATCGATCCGGGGTTCAATCCTCGCAATTTGTTGTCGGTGGTGGTATCGGTAAGCGGCACGAAAGAAGCGGCACCGGGAGAACGTCCGCGTTTCTATCAGGAACTGGTGGAGCGAATTTCGCAAGTACCCGGCGTTCAGTCGGCCAGCGCCATCAACCATCTGCCCTTGGGGGGTGACATCTGGGGCTGGCCATTTCATGTTGACGGTCAGCCCATACCTCTTCCCAGCGAAACCCCGACCGCGGCCTATCGCGTGGTTCTTCCAGGCTACTTCAGGACTATGAACATACCGTTGCTTAATGGCCGCGACATCAGCGACTACGACGCGTTGACTGCGCCTGGCGTGGTTGTCGTGAATGAGTTTTTCGCACGGCGTTATTGGCCCAATGAAGATGCGATCGGGAAACACTTCACCTTCGACGACCTCAAGAAAGGCCCGAAGTGGGTGACCGTGGTGGGAGTTGCGAAGAACACGCTGCGGGCCGAGTGGACAGCAGCGCAGGAAGAAGAGGTATTTTTGCCTTACCTGCAGAACCGTGACTATCTCGAAAACCCGGCATCCCAATTTGCGTATTTAACCTTGGTAGTTCGCAGCAGCAATCCGGCGGCTTTGGTGCCGGTGATTCGAGGCATGGTCGGGTCGCTCGATAAAAACGTTGCGCTGTCGGAAGTTCAAACCATGGATCAGGTGGTAGGAGAAGCCACAGCTGAGCCACGTTTCTATCTTCTACTTCTGGCGACTTTCGCGGCAGTCGCCCTGACGCTTGCTGGGGTGGGCATTTATGGCGTCATGAGTTATTCGGTTTCGCGGCGCACTCAGGAGATTGGCATCCGCATGGCGCTGGGCGCGCAACCTGTGCAAGTTATCAGGATGGTGGTTGGGCAGGGAGGAATTCTTGCCACTGTCGGAGTCGTTGCAGGACTGATTGGTGCGCTTGCGGTTACGCGGCTGATGTCAGGTCTGCTCTATGGGGTTCGGCCGAACGATCCGATCACATTCATAGCTGTTGCTGCGGGCTTGAGCGGCGTTGCATTGATCGCTAGTTACATTCCGGCGCGGCGCGCGGCAAAGGTCGATCCCATGGTCGCGCTGAGGGACGAGTGATGGAAACCTTGGTCCAAGATATTCGCTACGGCTGGCGCATGCTAATCAAGAGCCCGGGGTTCGCGGCTGTCGCCGTGATTACTCTCGCCTTGGGGATTGGCGCCAATACGGCAATCGTCAGCATGATTGGTGCGGCACTGTTTCACGCTTTGCCTTATCGCTCTGCCGCTGGTCTGGTGCACCTTTGGGAGACGCGGCCCCAACACGAGTTCACCCAGATGGAAGCTTCGTATCCGAACCTTGCGGAGTGGCGGGCTTCGAACCACGTGTTCTCGGGTTTGGCCGGATACACCGGGAAGAATTTTTCTCTAACCGGCCACGGTACTCCGCAAAGACTGTTTGCCGGGCGTGTCACCGCAAATTTCTTTGACCTACTCGGGGTATCGCCAGTCCTTGGGCGATCATTTCGTGCTGGAGAAGATGATCCAAGCGCTGCCCGGGTTGTGCTCCTTACCTATGGCCTGTGGCAGGCCCAGTTCGGTGGCGATGCCGGCGTCATCGGGCAAGCGCTTACTCTCGATGGTGAGGCGTATGCCGTTGTCGGTGTTCTTCCTCGCGAGTTCCAGTTTGCCAAGCGAGGCAGCGCGCAACTCTGGGTGCCACTGAATCCCAATCCGGACGAGATCAGCCGACGCACGCGTCATTGGGAGAACGTAATCGGCCGGCTCCGTCCCGACGTGACCATCGAGCAGGCTCAGGCTGAGATGACGCGCCTAGCCCAACGGCTCGCCGCGGAGTATCCAGACGCCAATACGGGTGGCGGCATCCGTGTCGTTCCTCTGCAAGAGGAGATAGTCGGCCCGGTGCAGCCGGTGTTGCTGGCGCTCCTAGGCGCGGTCGGACTGGTGCTGCTGATCGCATGCGTAAACGTGGCAAACCTACTGCTCGCGCGCGCCCAGGGCCGCCAGAAGGAAATCGCGGTGCGGCTGGCGTTGGGAGCAACCCGCTGGCGTCTGCTGCGCCAAGTGTTGACGGAATCGGTGATCCTGGCCCTCCTCGGAGGAGGATTGGGGCTAATGGGGGCACGCTGGGGTGTGGAGTTCATCATTTCGTGTGTTCCCGCACAGCTTCTGGCGCAAGCGCCCTACCTGCGTGCATCGTCTCTCAACCTTGCAGTCCTCGGCTTCACGGCGGCCATATCGCTGGTCACAGGTATCGTCTTTGGGATCGTGCCGGCACTCCGGGCGTCGGCTTTGAATCTGCAGACCGCACTCACGGAAGGCACTCGCGCAACTGGCGCAGGCGCAGAGCATCGCCTCCGCAATGTGCTGGTCGTGGGCGAGATCGCCCTTTCTTTAGTTCTGCTGACCAGCGCGGGCCTGCTGATGAAGAGTCTGGTGCGGCTTCTCCAGGTTGACCCGGGATTTCAGGCGGAGAACTTGCTAACCGTCGAGATCTCTGCGCCGCCGGCCCGCTACTCCGATCAGCAGCGCAATCAGAATCTGGTTCGTCAGCTTGTCGACGGCGTGCAAAACCTGCCAGGCGTGAGGGGAGCCGCCTTGATCGACATTACCCCGATCCGAGGGGGTAACACGCTGAGCTTTACCGTCGAAGGAAGGCCCGCACTTCCGCCCGGACAGCACCCCGAAGCCAATACCCGCGACGTCAGCTCCGGCTACTTTCACGTGATGGAAATCCCGCTCCTGCGCGGGCGATTCTTCAACGATCAAGATCGGGCAGATGCACCTCCGCGTCTCCTTATCAATAAGACCTTGGCAGATAAAACCTTTCCTGGAGAAGACGCAGTTGGCAAACGGCTGGTCTTCAGTTTTATGACCCCTCCGTTGATCACGGAAATCGTCGGGGTCGTGGGCGACGAGAAGTTAGGATCGCTGGATCAGAAAACGACGTCCGTTGTCTACAGTCCCAGTTTGCAAAGTAACGACACCAATCTGACACTAGTGGTTCGCTCCAACCTCGATCCTCAGAACCTGACCACCGCGATAAGAACAGAAGTCGCCAGACTTGACCCTGACGTCGTAGTGAACTCGGCAGTAACGGTCAAGAAGATCATCGCGGATTCACCGTCCGTATTTGTTCGTCGTTTTCCGGCACTCCTGATTGGTGCATTTGCCGGGCTGGCTGTGCTGCTTTCGGCCATTGGCATCTACGGCGTCCTTTCTTATCTGGTCGCCCAGCGCACACGTGAGATTGGCGTCCGTATGGCTCTGGGCGCCCGACCTGTCCAAATCCTGCACATGTTGCTAAACCAGGGATTGGGTTTAGCTGCAATCGGCATCGTCGTCGGTTTGCTGGCGGCAGTGGGCGCGGTGCATCTATTGACAGACTTGTTGTTTGGCGTGAACCCGAACGATCCGTGGGTATTCGCCACCGTGGCTGTTCTGATCGCGGTGGTAGTCCTGGCTGCTTGTTTGGTTCCGGCCCGCCGTGCCACGAAGATCGATCCCATGGTGGCGCTGCGGTACGAGTAGACGTATCAAGAATACCGTCGCAAGATTTGCATGCAACACAGGGGCACGCACAGAATTTTTGTTACGGAAGCCTGACCGCTGATCCAGCAGGCACTCTGTACAGCCTAAACAGAAAGAGGGCGTAGCTGCTCGTTTTTTTGACCTTCGCGGTTTGGCAATAGGTGGAGCACCACTATCTGTATAGCTTCATGGAGGTTGTTTATGCTTCGGCTTCTAACGATCGTTTGGTTGCTGTCATTGGTTGCGACCGTAAGCTTTGCGGCCGAGAAGTTTCCGGTGGATTCGGGCCACTCAAAGATTGGGTTTACGGTCACTTTAGCTGGTGTGGCGGACGTGGATGGCAGATTTCCCGACTTCGACGGAACCATCAGCTACGATGAAGCCGATCTCACCCAGTCGTCCGTCACAGCAATCATCAAAACGTCTAGCATCGATACTGGCAATTCGGATCGTGACAGCGATCTCAGAGGTCCAAACTTCTTCGATGCCAACAAGTACCCGACGATCAGATTTCAAAGCAAATCCATCCAGAGGCAAGGCAACGACTACGTCATGACCGGGACGCTCACGATCCGCGACGTGACGCGCGATGTCGTCATTCCTTTAGTGTGGCGGCAGCATAAGACGCCCGACCCTTGGCACAACACCCGCATCGGTTTTGAGGGACGGCTTAAGTTGCAACGGAAGGACTATGGGGTGATCGGTCCCACCTTCTGGAACAACGCGATCAGCGACGAGGTAGAAATCGAACTGCGCATCACAGCACAGAACCCCAATTTTGATCGGTGGAACTTCCAGGCACCGCAAGGCAAGAAGTCGATTGGAGCCGTGGTTTACGACGCCATCGGCAGCGAGGGACTGGAGGCTGCACTTCGCCAATACAAGGAGTTGAAACAGCATGAGCCAGATGCTTATGCCTTCGGCTCCGGCCAGCTCAATCTGGTGGGCCGGAAGCTTCTGCAGCATGGAAAGAACAAGGAAGCGTTGGAGATTCTCAAGCTGAATGCGGAGATGTTTCCAAAGGAGGCCGCAGCGATCTTCGACACTTTGGGAGACGCGTATCTAGCGGTCGGGGACAACGAAAATGCCACCGAGAGTTTCAAGAAGTCCCTAGCTCTCGACCCTGGAGATACCAGTGCCATCGAGAGCCTTCGCAGACTGCGGCCCACTACGATCGGATTCACCAGCGGCGCAAGGTGTGGTCGAGCAGCCGTGCTATGGCCGCCGGTCCGATAGGGGACCACCATGAATCGAGTATGCAGCATTTTCAGCCAGTTGTTGCAGGTGTTTTCGCGAGTGGAGTTTGAGGCGGCAGTTTCGTACGCATAAGGCCGAGCGTCACGCTCGTGGGTTCACCTACTGGGGCCAGTTCGTGGCCATGCTGTTCTGTCAATTGGGTCGAGCCCACAGCTTGCGCGAGATCTGCCAAGGATTAGCGGCCTCGGAAGGCAAGTCGAAAATGGAGTATTTCGTCTCTTTTCGTATTCGAGCTCGATGTGTAGAATCTGTGGCAATTCTGCATGTCGCCAGTCGGACCTCCCGCAACCGGGGAAGCGTCTGGCACGCAAGCAGATGGGAGTAACGGCGGATATGAAACCTGTGCCCCAGAGGCATTTGGTACAGCTGGGTTCATTCCTGGTCGATACCGTCACACGTGAGCTAACCAAAGATGGAGTGCGGTTGCGGATACCCGACCAACCGGTCCGACTGCTAATTGCGTTGTTGGAACGACCTGGAGAGGTCGTTACGCAGGAAGAACTGCGGCAGAAACTCTGGCCGGACGACATTAACGTCGAGTTCAACCACAGCATTCACGCCGTAGTTAACAGGCTGAGGCAGACGCTGGAAGACTCACCGGAGAAACCAAGATTCATAGAGACGGTGCCACGCCGCGGCTACCGACTCATCGCGAAGCTTGAAATGCCGCCGGATTCGCCGCTTCAGGAGACTCCAAAGACCGTAACAACCGTCAGTGAGTCCCGGCGGATCTCAACAAGCAGCACCGTGCTTTGGCGCCGCGGGAGCGGGCTTTTCGTTGCAGCGGCCTTAGCACTCGCCGTGTTGGCTTTTAATTCCATTTCGCGCTTCAGGCCCAAGGCAAAATCCCAAATCACCGAAGTTTCCTCGTCCAGCCCGATGCAATCAATGCCACGCAGAGTGGCCGTTGTCGGCTTCGAGAATCTCAGCCGTCGACCTGACAGTGCATGGCTTTCTACAGCAGTTGCGGAGATGCTATCGACCGAAATAGGAACGGGTACAGATTTGTCTCCAGTTTCAGGGGAGGATGTCGCGCAGATGAAGCGTGAACTTTCCATCCAGGATGATGGCTTGTTCTCTCGTCCAACCCTCAAGCGAATTCAAGCGAACTTAGGCGCGGAGACGGTCGTAACAGGATCTTTCACAAGAATCGGCAGCGGCAGCCCCCGCCGACCGTATTCGGCTTGACATCCATTTGCAGAATACGAACACGGGTCAAACCGTGGCATCACTATCTGAAACAGGCACAGTGGCGCAGATTTTTGATTTGATTGCAGAAGCTGGCGTTCGCCTTCGGCAGCAACTGGGTGTAACTCCTCTTTCCAGTTCAGAAGAAGCTGAGATACGACATGCAATGCCGGCCAACAGCGTCGTCCAAAGTCTCTATTTTTCCGGACTCGACAAGCTTCGCAGCGGCAACTACATGGGCGCACAGGAAGTTCTCACGCGAGCTGCTATCGCCGATCCCAACAACGCGCTGGTACACTGGGCGCTCAGTGCAGCGGATACCTCTGGCGGCCACGAGTTGCATGCATTGCAGCAAGCGAAGGCTGCTTTTGATCTCGCGCACGGTCTGACATATGAGCAAGGTTTGAAGGTTGAAGCTCGCTACTACGAATCTAAGCATGACTGGCCGCGAGCAGAGGAAACCTACCGAAGACTTTCCAAATTTGTTGCCAGGCGACCTCTATTGCCTGAATCGTCTCGCATATGTGCAGTATTCCGGAGGGAAACCGAACGACTCGATGGCCACACTTCGCCAGATGCGAGCTCTGCCGCGATCGGTACGAGACGATGCGAGCATCGATCTCGCACAGGCTAGGGCCATGCAAGGCGTAGGAGACTTCAAAGAGGAATTCGCGGCCGCTGAAGCCGCGGTCAACGAGGGTGTCCAGGCAGGTGCGCCCCTCGTCATTGCCAGAGCCCGACTGCAGCAGGCCGTAGCGCTGCGCCATCTTGGAGACTACCTTCAGGCGCTAAGTCATCAGCGCGAAGCCGCAACCATATTCGAAACATTCAAGGACTCCGGCGGCCTGGCAGACACACTAAACGGTGAAGGGACGGTTTTGGACGACGAGGGAGACGTTATCAACGCTGAATCGGCGTATGAGAAGTCTCAGCAAATCGCACGGACTATCGGCTACAAGCGAGGAGAAGCCATCGCCACTTCCAACCTCGCGACGATCTTCCAGAACCGGGGGGATTCCGCCAAGGCGCTAACTACCTACCGCCACGCTTACGACGTCTTTCGTGAAATCGATTACAAGACAGGAGAAGCGACGTCTTTGCTGGGTATGGGTGATAGTTTCCTGGCAGAGGGTCTCCTCTCGCAGGCAAAGGAATACTATGGCAAATCATTGCAATTATCTGAGAACATCTCTAAGGGAGATGTGAAGGCAGACGCTTTAGCTGGTTTGGGACGGACTCTGCTGTATGCGGGTGATTTAGAGAGCGCAAAGAAGTGCCTGGAAGCCGCCGAAGCGACGGCCCGATCCAGCGGTGCGCAAGCCGTTGCCATCGGCAGTTTGATCGATATGGGAAGTGTGACAGCGGTTCAAGGCAGTCTGCGAGAAGCCGAACAACTGCAGCAAAAGGCAATTGATAACGCCAACAGCATTGCAAACAAAATGTTGCAAGCGGCCGCTCAAAGAGCGTTGGGAGATACATTCTTTTTGCAGGGCAAGATCTCCGAGGCACACACCAACTATGGACAAGCGCTCTTGCTTGAGCACGCTCTCCACGAACGAAATGAGGAAGAGAAAACTCACTATGCCATGGCAGAGTTGGCACTTGAGGAAGGTCAGTCCGCACAAGCCCAGGAAATGCTGCGCCTGCTCGAGATCGAAGCGCGCCCCGACAACAATCTCCATACGCAATTGATGTGCTTGATTCTACGGGCGAGGCTGGCGCTGCTCGCTAATCACGCAGGAGAAGCCCAGAAGGCTGCGCTGCGGGCTCAAGTTGTTTCGGCAAAACAGGAGCTGTTCGCGCTCAAAATTTCTACGGCGGAAGTCTCTGCTCAATCAGTTGGAGCATCGGGCGACTGGGCCCGGGCAGATCTAATCCTAAGTTCCGCAATGCAACTGGCATCAAAATCGCACTGCGTGGCTTGTGTGTTGAAGGTTCAACTTTCCCAGTGCGGCGTAATAGCAGGAACTTCCGCACGCAACGGCTTTCTCTGTTTCGAGAAGCTGCAACGAGAGGCAGAGGCTCGGGGTTTTGGGCTGATCGCCAGAAACGCTGCTTCCAGACTCACCGCCTTACGAATTGACAGGGTGCCGTTTATCTCCCGGATGTCGACGGACTAATTTGATCTTGGATTAGCGTCGAAAAGGCGTTCGGTGGTGGGAGATTTTGCAGCGGAAACGGGCTATCCATAGTTTCTTCACCGTTTTGTCAGAGGTGTGCTCCGCAAAAAGCTTGTGAGCAAATATAACTTGGGCAAATTCAATAGGTTAATGCTTGCCCTTGAGCGCTCTGATTGAACACTGACGGGCGAGAAGTTCACCTCCCGCGTCGATTGCCCCCCAGCGGATTCTGATTTGCACGTCACCCGTTACTTCGTGGAGAGATCGAAGCACTCTTGACGGCAGGGTGTCAGTTTCTGGTTAGAGGTCGCATATGCTTGTGTTTATCAACGTGTTTGGGAGTGGACTCTTCGTCTACTTATGAGAAGTTAACTGAAACCTCACAAGAGCGTGTGCCGGCAAAGGCATGGGCTGCTGCATGAGCTAGTCGTCCGTCCTCAGTCGTTAGTCGTCAGTAAAAAAAGCCCCGCCTTTGCAGCGGGGCCTTGCTGGTTTCTGCCTAGTGTAAACATGTACAGAGGCTTGGAAACGCTGGGCCACACTCGCCGGTGCAGCTCAGCGACACGCATGTTCCGTTACTGCGTTGGCATGCCCCGCGAGCCGCGGACGGTTCGGACATGGCCTGCATTGCGCTCACGACGACGCAGGTAAACAGCCCCACCGCCAGCACTGCCCTTGTGATTGTTTGCATTGTTCGTTCCTCCTTTGTGTGAATTTTCGACCAGAGCTTCATCGATATGTCAAATAATGGTCACCGCGAGACCGCCGGTGCGCTGTTGCTGGCTTGTACGGGGTGGTCCGACAAAAACTGGGCCACCGATTTTGCTGACTCGTCAGTGAGGCGTCCTAACCAGACTTCGTCAACCTTGCCATTTTCACCCACGGCCACGATTTGTGGAACGGCGGCGAGTCCGAGCCTGAGATACGTAGAATACGGAGGATTTACGAGGGTTTCTTCCGGAGGAACACCGCTGCCCTCGCAGAAGGCACGGGTTTCTTCGGGATTGCCCCGGCTGATCCACACCGTGCGCCATCCGAGCTTCTTGGCTTGCGCGCTAAGGGCTACGTCGAGAGGCTGGCTCAACGTGCACTCTGGACATCGTGGTGCGAAGGTAAAGATGAGCAAGTGGTCGGCGGACGATGTCGGCACTCCGACAGTATGAAACCTGCCATCAAAACCAATACCGCCGATGTCATGGAGCGGTTCCTCGCGGTGCACGGCCAAGGCAGACGGCAAGGGCAACTCATTCTTGAGGCGATGATTCTGGCGCAACAAGATAACGTCTTCCGCGATGAGGGCAATGACCAAAAGCAGCAGGACAAAACTTAAGGACTTGCGCAGACGCGGATGAGACACGGCGAGGACCTCCCCCTTTCAGAGCGCGAACCCAGCACAACCACGCCACTTTTGCCCAGATGGTTGCTCTAAGTCAATGGCTTGTAGCCTCATTTTTCCCTCATGCTTCGACCGCTGGACTGCGGGCGTGGCGGCTGATTGTCACGGAGTTGTCAAGGATGTCAGAGATTTGTCGACAATCCGCATCGACCTGGCTTTGTTGTGAATAATTTGAGGCGGGTGGGTGGCTCACGCAACGCGGTGTTCCTTGTGTTGACGCTGCCGGTGCAAGCCACTCGAATGGTGAGGGAAAAATGAGCTTATAGGGCATTGACGTTGTTTCACGGGTGGCGCAAGGTGGGTGGAGATGTCGCAGTTATAGGTGGTAAAGAAGCAGCGCGAGGAGCCGATACATGAAAGACCTTAGCAAAATCCATGTGTTGCTATTCTTGCAAGCCGAATCTGGCTGGCGGAGAGAATGGCCATCGGTGGTGGAGGCCTAGCGTCCTCAAAAATCAGTCGCCAAGCAGCGAGTTAGACAGGGGAAGCAGCAGCGAAATCGCGATTACCTGAATGGAGAATTCGTATGAAAAAGATTCTAGCGAAACCAATTGCTGATTTACTTTCATTCGCTTTCGTTCGCTGTGCAAACGACGCGGCGCTGGAAACGAAGTGGACAATGCGGACGACCTTCGTTACGCTTTCTCTGATCGGAGCTGCGCTCGTCGGGCATGGTCATGTCGCTGCGCTCACGAGCCCGACCAGAGGTCTCCAGGTTCCTCAGGTCCAAGCATCGGACAACGACACCTTCATCGAAATCGACGATCCAAAGGGCGTCATGGGCACGCGCGCCTGGAGCCTCGATGCCCAAGGCGACGTCATCGGAAGCTACGACGATGCCAAACAGGTTCGGCACGGATTCTTCTGGCACGACGGTCAATTCACGACGATCGATGACCCCAAGGCCGGTCACGGACGGCCCCTTCAAGGCGAACCGCAAGGCACAACTCTGTATGATATCAACGGGTTTGGTGACATCACCGGGCGCTACATCAACAGCAATTACGAAGCGCACTCGTTCGTGTTGCGGGCCAGAACATTCACGCCGATCGACGACCCTGCCTCTCCCCGCGGGCGTTTTTACGGAACGCAAGCCGACGGCATCAACGACGCGGGCGTCATCGTGGGAGATTTCACGGACGAGGACTTCTCGGTTCACGGATTCGTGCTGCACGATGGAACCTACACGACGATCGATGCGCCCCATGCCGAGCACGGACCAGGCCTAGGGACGCACGCCTTCGGCATCAATGACCATGGCGACATCGTGCTCTTCACGGAGCCCAGCCCACAAACAAACTCCAAAGGTTACCTGTTGCACGACGGACGGTTTCTGCGGATCAATGATCCCCAAGGCGTGTCTGGCACCGACGTCCTCGGGATCAACGGGGCGGGCGTCATCGTCGGCGGGTGGTACGATGGCAACGGGGTTGGGCACGGCATGGTCTACTGCAAGGGCATCTTTACGACACACGATGACCCGAACGCTGCAGGCGGCCAGGGAACGTGGCTCACGAAGATCAACGCGAACGGCGACATTGCCGGCTGGTACACTGACGCCCACAACCACGACCACGGGTTCCTTCTCCGCCTGGGGCACGATCCGTGTGGTGAATGACGGTTTAGAGACATCACGAATCGCAGGACTGGGACAGAAGTCGAGACGACGAGACGAGGACGTTTCGCCACTTCCTTTGACGTACCGCTCGTACGCCGCACCCCACATCGGCACGAAACTGGAAGGACGTTGTCTGTAAATCCCTGTACTTAAGCAACTTGCGGGGCAGCCAGCAGTGAAACCGTCGGGCGTAGAGACAGGGTCCCTGACGGGCTCATGTACGCGGCTCGAGGTCAAACAGATCTTCCCAGTGCGCTCGATGGCGACGTAGTCCCTGGCGGATCGCAATGCGATGTATTGCAGGCTCGAGTTACTGATTTGCTGGCCGGTTGCCGGATTCACCTAAAACCACGGTCCGGTACATGCGCTGGACCAGGCCTTTCTGTTGCGGTGTCATGGGGCCATGGTCCTTCAGGCCCATTGTCTTCAGCGAGCGTCGGAAGACTTCTTCCCGCTCCTCCCGGGTCAGCTCTTTGGCCTGCTTTGGGTCGGTCACCTTGAGAGAATTTTTCTGGATGCGCGCATCATCGGCCGCCCAAGCAGACGCACAGGCCCGTCTTGCCGATGTTCGTCGGCTGCCCGCCGCTGAGAAGGCCTGGGCATGGCCGTCTGCAAAGGGCGGAACTATGCCCTAACTGTCAGTTCTACGGCAGGTTAAACACGAAACCTAAGCCCGGAAAGCCTTGTTGGGGTTGCCCCTTATACCAAGTGCCAGGAGCCCCGACGACCACGGTGTTCGTGTTCCCATCGATTGCTAAGCCGTTACAGAAAAGAAAAACCTGAACTAAGTTGGATTTCAGGGTCGGGTTCGGCAGAAGGGAAAAGTTTGGGATGTTGGTGTTGACCCAACCTCCCTTTGGTTCCACATATCCAAAGACCTCGCCAGACAGATCCTGCGTGCCGTTTTCGTCCGTGATGGCTGCCTCGTAGCCGACTAGCACCGCTGTACCGCTGATGACCACCGGCCAACCGAAGAAGTCCGAGGGTGCCGCGACTTGTGGGGCGGCAATGGTCGCCGTCTCGGTCATGTTAGTCCAACCGCTGGTCGGCTTGACATAGATATACGCCTCCCCTTGGAGATTGTTCTGATTGGTGGCACCAATGGCGACGATGTTGCCGTCAGTGGCTATACCGGCACCAAAGTCGTCGCCGTACCCCGGCGGTGAACTGATAACGGACGGAGTCAGATCAGCAGTGGGTTGCACCGTGCCCTGCCATTGCGACCCAGGCCGCAGGTAGACGAACGCGAGTCCGTTCTGGGTCTTTCCATCGACCGCGCCGTCAGCTATGGTGCTGCCATCACCGCTGATAGCGGGATAGCGCCACGCTGCTCCTTGCTGCGAATCCGTCAAGGTGGCGGTCGCTTCGGTGGTGTTAGCCCAGCCGCCCGTTGGCTCAACGAACACATGTGCCGATGTCCCGCCTGAGCCTACGGCCAGGGTCGTTCCATCGCCGCTGACAGAAAGAGCCGTGCCCAGGAAACTGCTATGGGCGGCCGTCAGCTTTGCAGTTTCAGTCATGTTGGTCCAGCCACCAGCGGGTTTGACAAACACATAGACAGACCCGGCGGTCTGTTTGGTAGAGGGCAGTTCCGGCGCCCCGGCGAAGATGGTGTTCCCGTCGCTAGTAATCGCCAGCGAGTATCCGACGAATTCCTGAGCCAACCGGTCCGACGCAACCAGCTCCGCTACTTGCTTCCAACTGTTGCCCGACTTGGTAAACACGAACGCCGCACCCTGCCTGTCTGTTCCTTGGTTCTCAGCGCCGACAACGATTACATCGCCGGCGACCGCCACGGAGGTCCCGAAAAACGAGTCTCCGCTGTTATTAGAAATCTTTAGGTAGGCCGATTGGTTTATGGTTCTATACGCTGGTTGATCCGACGCGGCACAAAGAGCCGACAGGATCGCAAGCATAACGATACAGCGGACGCTACAGATTTTCATACTATCTCCCTGAGGTTAACTCAAATACTTTTATGCTCGGTCGACTGCCCTGGCTGCCAGGAACAGCGGCGGCTCGGCTGTCAGCCAGGTTCCTTATGCTGAGGCTGGTACGAGCGCACGAAACGATCTTGTACATCTGGAAGCTGCGTCGGACATGACGAACCGGCTTCCATGCGGGAATGTAACACTGCCCTTGCCAATAAATTCTCGCTTTTGCCTCATTTTTCTCTAAATGACACTTTGTTCTCTCTTGCTCACCTGAAGTCTTGTACTCATGAGGAAGCCCGGCGCTATCGGGACCTCGACTCTCGCAAGGCCACGGTTTCTTCAATTCCATGGCGCCGCTGCTGGTAGTGCCATAAAGATTCCCCGCAGCAATCCTGATCAGACCAGCCCTGGCTAGAGCCTCGTCCGCGCCTCCCGAGAAAGTGTGCAGCACAGTCTCCTTGCCGGTCGTGTCCAACTTGAAGACCTTCCCCAAGGGTCGGCGCACAGGTTGACGCAACCCATGGTCGTCCGTACAGATTGCCGGCCGCATCCCGCACCAAAGCTGCCAGTGGATAAGCGCCGTCTGATCCTCCGGTGAAGGGGTGCAAGACAGTTAACGTGCCGGTCTCTTCCAGCTTGAATTCTGCACCGAACCCGAAAGTGCCTCCCGAGGTCGCAACGCCATAATAGTTACCCTTCGCTCCGACGTGTCTGATTGCACCTGCATAGGCGACTGGGCCATGCCGACGGTTGCCCAAGCCACCGCCATCAGCGTGATGCCGAGACGCCAAAATGAGAGGCAAACCCGTGGCGTGTTTGTCTTGCCAGGTTGTTTCATCTTGACTCTCCTACCCAACTCGCTCGTGCGTGTTTACGAAGTGAGCTTGAACACCACTCCCGGTGCCAGAAGGACCTCCGCCGGGACGGTACGGCGCTACCATGGCCGAATTGCCGCGCCGCGTCAAAAATCGGAGGCTCATTTTGTGTCTTACCTTTTTGCTCATCCAGGCGTCGTGAAATGACTGATTGGCAATGGTTTGTCAAAAATAATGGCGCAATTGTCAGAACTTGGTCAGAAACTCGAACCTTGGGAGAAATCCAGGAAAAATCACCTCACAAAAAGCGGCGTTTTAAACCCCTTTTGGGCAACATTTGAGGTATATATGGAAGTCGCAGTGCGTCTGCTTCCGCACTCAGACAAGAACGACGGCCACGTTGGGAGGGTCAGCAAGAACATGGACATCTCCAGTGACGCTTCCTCTCATGGAAGGCTTGTGCGGCTCGGCTCTCTCGTAATTGATCTGTCGAGTGGTGAAGTTCAGAAAAACGGCCGAAGTGTGCGGATACCGGACCAGCCTACCCGCCTGCTGCTGGCATTGCTAGAGAAACCAGGGGAACTCGTCAGCCAAGAGGAGCTGAGAGCAAGACTATGGCCCGACGATACCAACGTCGAGTTCAACCACAGTATTCATGCGGCGATCAACAAACTGCGACGAGCGCTGGGCGAGTCATCGGGGCAGTCACAGTTCATCGAAACCATCCCTCGTCGCGGTTACAGGCTTCTGGCACCAGTCACTCCAGTGACGCCGTCAGTCGTATCTGCCCAACCCGGATCTGGCAACGAACATTTTGCTGCCATCTCAAGTCGTGCCGCACCACCTCTTTGGCGCAGAAGACCCGGACTGTTGTTAGGTGCAACTCTGCTCTTGACGCTGGTGACTTTGGCAGTCGGAACCCTTCACTTCAAGTCCAGGAGCAAGTCGCGGACGACGGCGAGCGCCCCTTCACCGCTTCTATCCTCGCTTCCGCGGGGGATCGCCATCGTTGGCTTCAAGGATCTGTCCAGTCGCAATGACAGCGCTTGGCTTTCCACCGCTTTCGCTGAAATGTTGTCGACGGAACTGGGAACAAGTGCCGGTCTTCAACCCGTCTCAGGAGAGGACTTGGCGCAGATGAAACGGGAGTTGGCGATTGCCGATGCTGACTCCTATGCTCAACCGACTCTGCGAAGAATTCAGCAAAGTGTGGGGGCGGAGTTGGTGGTCGCGGGAACGTTGACGCGGATCGGGGCCGGCGGCACCAAAGACCGGGTTCGATTCGACATCCATCTTCAGGATGCAAACACTGGTCAAACTCTGGCATCTCTGTCAGAGACCGGTACGGTCGGGGAGCTTTTCGATCTCATCTCTGACGCGGGTGTGCAGTTACGAAACCAATTGGGTGTCGCGCCCCTTTCCAACTCTATAGAAGCGGAGATACGGCATGCAATGCCGGGCAACAGCACGGCTCAGCGTCGTTACTTCTCCGGTATCGATAAACTTCGCGGGTTTGACTATTTGCACGCCAAGCAGGACCTCTTGCAGGCTGTGGCTGCCGACCCTCACGACTCTCTCACTCACGAAGCTTTGAGCGCGGCTTATAACGCCAGCGGTTTTGAGACGGAGGCGGCGCGGGAGGCTAAGTTGGCTTTTGAGCTGGCCAAGGGCCTGACTTATGAACAGGGGTTACAAGTCGAAGCCGGTTACTACGAAACTAAACACGAGTGGGTTCGAGCCGAGGAGATATACCGCAGACTTTGCAGCCTCTCACCGCAAACTATCGACCACTCCATACACTTGGCACACGTTCAGGCGATGGAGGGTAAGCCGGCTGAAGCGATCGCAACCCTCGATAGGCTTCGCCTGATTTCCCGCTCGGCCCGCGATGGTGCCCGCATAGACCTGGCGGAGGCATCAGCAGATGACCGCTCTGGAGATTTCAAAAAGGAATTCGCCGCGGCAAAGGCGGCCGCGGCAAAGGGGAAAATCGCCGATGCTCCGCTGTTGGTCGCCAGAACTCTGCGTGCAGAAGGAATAGCGCTCCAGCATCTTGGCAATAACTCACAAGCCCTTAATCAACTCCAAGCGGCCGAGAAGACATTTGAAACCTTGAATGATCCAGGGAGCCTGGCCGACACTTTGCTTGATGAAGGAAATATATTCAGTGATCTCGGAGACATGAACGAGGCTGAAAATAAGTGGGCCAGGTCTTTGGCCCTGGCGCGCAGCACTGGAAATAAGCGAAAGGAAGCCGTTGTGTCCGGTAACCTGGGAAATGTTTTTCTGACACGAGGGGAAGCAGAAAAAGCCAGAGCCATGTACCAACGCTCCTACGATTTGTCGCGGGAAGTCGATGACAAGATAACCCAGGCCGTTTCCCTGCTGACCATCGGTGACGCGTATCAAGCGGAATGCCACTTGTCGCGAGCGCAGAGTTACTATAGGCAGTCTTTGCAATTGTCGACCGAAATCGCGAACCAGGAGGTCAAGGGAGAAGCCCTGGAAGCCATGGCCGGAGTCCTGGTCGACATGGGGGATCTGGCGCAGGCCAAACAGGTTGCAGAGGAATCTTTAACTGTGGCCCAAGCCAGCGGCGATAAGCCTACCGAGACCAGTGTGCTCATCTATCTCGGTCAGGTTCTGGCCGCACAAGGTGCTCTCAAGGAAGGGGCATCGATTGCGCAGAAAGCCATCACCAACGCAGACGCTCTTGCGGCGAAGAGTCTTCAAGCCGGAAGCCGTATCCTGCTCGGCCTGATTCTAATGAAGCAAGGAGACACCACGAAGGCGCGCGAAAACTACCAGCAGGCCCTGGCGCTGGAGGGAAGCGCCGACGCAAGGATCGAGCGGAAGGAGACGCGTTACCTTTTGGGGGAGCTTGCCATTGAGGAAACTCGCCTTCCAGAGGCGAAGGAGATGCTGCGCCAGTTGCAAGACGACCTGGAGCACACGCACGACATCGATACCGAACTAGAGTGTTTGATCTTGCAAGCGGAACTGGAACTCTTCGACCATCGCAACGATGCAGCCCTGAAGACTTCTACGCGGGCCCAGGCGCTTTCGCTGCGAAGTGAGAGGCTCGAACTGCAACTATCAGCGGCCGAGGTAATGGCTCAAGCCGCTGCGGCATCTCGCGACTGGACGCAGGCCGAGCGAGTGATTAAGTCCGCCTCGCTGCGTGCCTCGCAATCGGGTTGCGTGGCTTGCGAGCTTAAGGTCCAGTTTTCCCGATGCAACCTGAATGCAAAAGAAGATACGGCCCGTGGCGCCGTTTGCTTTGAAGAGCTCAATGCAAGAGCGAGCGCCAGAGGATTCGGCCTTATCGCAAGAAATGCTGCGACTGAGACTGCAATCCTCGCGAAGTGAACGAATCTAAGCTTGCGCCAAATACTTCGAAGATGGGTCCTTTTTTGTAGCGCCCCGCCCTTTCTCGTTCTCCCAAGAATGACGGGGCGATCACAAATTACTAGTTTACGGTGACGGCTTTGCCAGGCGACGAAATGCCATTGGCGTGGACGCGACGAAACACCCCACATCAGGCTCGTCCAGGTCATTCATTCTGCGCGTGCGCGAGGTTTTGACCAGGGACAGGACCTGAACGCGATTTCACTCATCGACGGGAGTTCCGAGTGCTATCGCCTGTTCTGGACAGTTACGAGGCAGAGCAACCGGATAGCAAGACGGCGTGGTTCGGATCAATCCGGTCAGCGGGTGGGGCCTTTCACGCGTCAGCGTCAATGGGCGGGTTGTACGGCGGCGCTTGGGCATCGTATGGTTTGTTCGGATCGACCGCTTACCGTCGACGTACCACTTACGGGCGTGAATGTGGGAAACGCGACGAAGTTCCCAACCCTGCGGTGTGCGCGCCCATGTTTCATCCTGTATCACTGAAGTATCAATGTTGCGTAATGCGCCGGCTTTCGTCTGCGTACGCAAGAAGTGCTGGAACACGGTGGCCGTCGCTTCATCGCCTTTGAGATTCAGCTTTAGAATTGTATTGCTGAGGTTCGCGATTTTCCGCACCTGCTCGAACAGAGCACGCGAGTAGTTCGCGGCCCGCTGAGTAGTTCGACTGTGTTCCATCGGGGAGATCGGCGACATAGTCGCGGGCTCGCAGAGCGAGAAGAGAGTCGAGATCCTTGCGTCTGTTAGCGTCGGCCAACTGTGCGTAGCGCCCGTCTAATTCCTGTCGTACGCGGGCCGCTTCGCAGTCACTCGACGCTTGTGCGCGCAGCGAGCGCGCCCACGTCGCCAACACCAAAACTACCGCCAAGACCAGCGGGTGCCTAGGCATAATCGATACCTTCTCACGATTCAGACGAAATATTCTGGAAATTGGTTAGTTGGTAGCAAGCCGGGTGTTGCCAAGGATGCAGTGTAATGCATTCCTTGGGCAAGTCTTGGGTCAGCAGTCGAAGCGTCTTTGGCAAACCGTCGACCCAGTTGGCGAAAAATTTGCCGTTGCACTCATTGACCGGGTTGTGAGTGCTCACGCCGGTTATCGGCAGTTTGCCAAGAGCTCACCCGCAAGGCAGGCCGCTCCATGTCATGGTGGCGGGAACTCCGCCCGGCCTGGAAATAGGGGCAAAAAGATTCCCACGGACCTTACGCGTGCGTTGCAAAATGGTTTGCAGACCTTTAATCACATGGGGTGCCCGTGGCGGACTTTCCGCTACCGTGCTCGCAATCTTTCCAACTGGATCCGAGCCCCACTGTTGTTGGGATTTAATTCGAGTGATTTGCTGTAGTTCTCAATTGCGAGCTGCTTATCGCCCCGGTCCATGTAGGCTTCGGCCAGACTGTCCCACGTATTGAAAGAGCCAGGAAAAACCTCCACGTTGAGTTTCAATACCAGAATTGCCTGATCGAACTTCTTATCGTTGATGAACTCGTAACCCAAACGGTTGATGTCTGCTTCCGCGGTACCATACTTGTGGAGTGGGTCCTGGGTGAACTCCAGCAAAGCTTGTTTGGCCCCAGTGTAGTCGTTTTTCTTTGCCGCCGCGCCCACGAGTTCCGCGATACTGAGCTCGGGTTTGTAGTTGAGGATCGCCTCCATGGCAGGATCGCGGCCGGCGTGGTAATCGGCGAAGGTAAGCTCAGTCGAAAGATCTGGCGCTTGCCAGACGCGTTGGTCGCGGGGGTCCATGTCCTGCCACCACAGGGTCGAAAGACGTACCGTCAATTTGCTGTTCGGCAGGACCACGGGCGCGTTGTCACCGTACTGGTTGGGGCTGGAACCGGTTGGCTCTCCGACGAAAAGAGTATTCGTGTTCAACTTCATGCGATTGACGCAGTTCATGGCTGCGGAAAAAGTCTGCCGTCCGATGATGGTGAATAATTTCCCCGGCTGGTTCACAGTGTCAGAGCGGATAAAGGCATGGATGATCGGGCGCAAGAGGTAATTGTTTCCTCCACCATTGAGGCGCTCATCGAACACAAATCGATCCACCGGATGGGTGTCCGCGAACGCCATCACTCGCTTGATGAACATCTCGATGGTCTCGTCAAGCTTCTGGGCCACGGCGTTGAACTGAACGTAGATCGTCCGAGAATCGCCTAAGTACTCGAACCAGTAGTTGTTGGCGGGATCTTTTTGCCACAGAGGTGGGGGCGAAGCCGGGTCGCGGGCGTCCACCCAGTGTTCGGGTAGGGCAAACGTATGCGGTGACAACTCCCCCTCTTCAGGCGTCAGAATAATGGTGGTTTGCTTTCCATCCTTTTCCACGGTGAGCGGAACACGCTCCAGGTTGTTCACCAATCCGAGTCCGTCGAGGACCTCTGCAAGGGACATGTACACCGGCGTCATCCATTTGATCTGGGATTCGTTGTCGTGCGGAACCACCTTGCTTACCGCCGCGTAAGCATCCTGCTCTGAGACTTTGCCCAAGTTGATGACTCGACCGCCAACGGCCGCGGCGTATTTTGCGTCAGCCTGCAACACGTAAACACCATCGGGGAACCAATAGAGCTTCAGCGGATAGTGCCTGAAGTTGGTTGGAGACTCCTGGGTAGGGACATAGGTATGTCCATCGCCAATCATGGCGACGATGCGCATGATCTCCACAATGATCTGATTGTGAGACAGGGTGGGAAGACGGCCATCGAGGCGCTGCACCGCCGTCTCGAACTGCCCTCGCGTCATGGAATGGAAGAGGTTCTTATGGACCTGCGGCGCCTGCTTGGCGAAGTAGTGAAGATCCTCACGCCACCTGGCGGCCTCTGCCGGAGAGACTGGCGACGCATGACATAACAGGGCAACAAAGACAACGAGGCAGCCCGGAATTGCTCGGAGCGCGCGACAACGGCCCTGCATGGCTGTTACCCCAAGCAATGGACGGGAAGTTCCGGAAAATGTTAGCAAACCGGTTGAGGGTTCCTTTGGGTTGCGGAGATGCACCGCTTGGTCAAAGGTTGGCAGGAAGTACGGGTTTGAGGGTTTTGAGCGCTAACGCCTTCCATGAGAAGGCCGGTCGGCGTCAAGTGGGCTCTTTTGTTCTTGTAGACAAGATTTTTCTCCCGCCGAGTCGCCACCACTGTCACCACCCTTCCATCCGCACTCTTCGATGAGCGGTTTTTTCGCTCGGGGCAAGTTGGGTGCTCTCGTTTCAGCCGGTGCTGCCACGTGTTAAGCGACCTCACTCCCGCCTTGCGATGGTTGGGGCCAGGCGTTAGACACAGTCACCGAAGCTCGGCTTTGAGCTCTTATCTTCCCTTTCCCAGGATGTCTTGATTGCGCCGCTGCCGGCATCGTCATTTGGCTGCTGTTCCGCAACGGTTCGTACACTTCTACGCTCACCCACAAATGCTCACCAGCGCCGTGTGCCCTCGCACCAGCCCGGCTCGCGCCCGGATCACCGTCAGATCCGCCAGCACTCTGGTGCTACGATGTTTCACCGGACACAAGAACTGCGGATCGATCCTGGCTAACCGAGCCAACGTCTGAGCATCCAGGCGATCGTCCTTCTTCCGGTGCTCTCCCTCCCCGGTCAAGCGCACGTTGCGCGCATGCGCCACGATCACTTCATGTCCCAACTCGCTCGGCACCCGGCTCACCCAGGGCGAGTGCATGCGCGTTTCCAAGGCAGTCCGACTGTGCCGCATGCCACCCAACACTGCTCGCATCGCTTTCGGAGTCGTGCTCAGGTTCTGTTCCAATAGCACTTCGCCAACTTCGTCTAGTAGGCAGTACCAACTCAATCGATCGCCCGATCGCCCAGGTCCAAACCGATCGTCAGCGCTTGTTCGGTAAAATTTCTCGTCGTCTTTGCCGCAGCGGTGCTAACCTTCTTCACTGCCGGTTTCCTTTATCTCTTGTGTTGCTAGGACGCTGATAACTTGGGAGCGTACAGCAACATCTGTTAACGACAGTGCCTCGCGAGAGCCCCGGAACTATGAAGCGACGGATTGCGTACAAATCGCAATGAACATTAACAGGAGTTACCAATCAATTGTGAGGTCGCCTGCACTCAAACTTCGATATGCCACACTGACTGGGTCCGTAGCGTCGGCTGGCGCCTTCATGTTCTATTGGTCTGACAACCCATTTCGAATGTCGTTTGTTATCGGCCTCGGTTTGATCATTGCGGGCTTGATGCTGGGTGTGGTATCTGCGTTGCTCGCCCTTGCCCGCTCGCGCAGGCTAATGTTTCGCATTGGCGGACTGGTCGGTGGCACGTTCGTCGTGCTCTTTGGCGCGCTCCTGGTCTTCTTTTCGGTGCACTACCGTCTTGTCGTCCAACCGCGACTAGGCATCGACGAGTGGCGCCAGGATCTGGCAATTCTAGGAGCTACTATTCCTCGCGACCACCCCAATGCCTTTGCACACATTTCTCGCGAACAGTTCAATCGGGAATTCAGCGATATAAAGACTCAACTTGCTTCCGATAGCGAAAGCCAGATCGAGATGAGCATGGTTCGGCTCGTCGCCTTGCTCCAGGATGGACATTCCACACTGTTTCCGTTTCAGCCCGCGACAGGATTTCATATGCTGCCGATCCAGCTCTATAGGTTTTCCGACGGCTGGTATATCACCGAGGCCAGCCCTCGCTATCAATACTTGGTGGGGCAGCGGGTCATGCGGATTGGAGCCAAGAGTGTAGAGGAGGTCTACGCCATCTTGCATCCGTTCGTGGGCGCTGACAATGAGTCAACCGTAAAGGACCGCATTCCGTTGTATATGATCTGTCCCGAGGTGCTACAGGCCGAGGGCATTAGCCCGTCCGCGACAAACACGGTGGTGTTTATAGTGGCCGGTCCCAACGGTAACGCTTCTGATGCGAATATCGAACCCGTTGGTCTCGTCAGATACCTCTATTGGTATTTTCAGCCGCTTCAGGCATGGAAACACAAGCCCAACGAATCCACCTTGCCTCTTTATCGCCAGCAGACATGGCAGAACTATTGGTTTCGGTACTTGGGATCGGAACGAACCGTCTACTTCGCCTTCAATCAGGTCCGCGATGATTCAGGAGAGACTTTCGAGACATTCGGCACGAGGCTGCTGGCGTTTTGCCGCGCGCATCCGGTAGATCGTCTGATTATCGACATTCGCAATAACAGCGGTGGAGACAACACAATTTTCCGTCCGTTTATCCGTGACCTGGCGCAGAGTCCTCTTAACCAGCGAGGGCGGCTGTACACGATTATCGGGCGGCATACGTTCTCGGCTGCGGTGAACTTCACCAGCGCATTAGAACGGGAGACTCAGACGCTGTTTGTGGGGGAGCCGGCTGGAGCGGGACCGAATCACTTCGGAGATCCGCACAAATACATTCTTCCCCAATCAAAACTCGTGGTATTCCTTGCATCTCGCTACCACCAGTGGGGCGATGCCGCAGACGCTCGGCGGGCACACGAACCGGCCCTCGAAATTTCGATCTCGCATACCGATTACTTTGCCAACCGCGATCCAGTGCTGGAAAGCATCCTTCATCAGAGTCTCGGGCCCACGGCAATCGGCGGAACTAGATGATGTCAGGCTTTTGCGAGTGCACGAGATTTTGACGAGGAACAGGTTCTCTGGAACTTGATCGTCCAGACGGAAGCAATAAACAACGCTTCTGAGCGGGTTATGTTCGGTCTCAGGCACAATGTACCGCCGAGCCGGCGTGCACAGGAAATCGGCATTCGCATGGCTCTCGGCGCCAGCCGCCAGCAAGTAGTCCGTCTCGTTTTACACAAAGGACTGGCCACGACGGCAATAGGTATCGTCATCGGCTTGATTATAGCGATTGTTTTTACACGAGCGATGTCGCGTCTGCTTTTCGGCATTTCGAACTTAGATATTCCCACGTATGCGATCGCGAGTTGCTTACTCATTCTCGTGGCGCTCGCAGCATCGTTCATTCCTGCATTCCGAGCGGCAACCATCGATCCTTCACTGGTTCTCCACCAAGAATAACGTGACTGACAGCCCGCTCCACCTGGTGCACAAATCCCCGGTTAGGTCACAGGCATAAGAAACTCCTTGATTATTTGTATGTTATATATGTACTATAAATGATATGAGTCTATCCTCGTCATCCGAAGCTCCCTGGCTTTTGCTCGTGTTTAGTCTGCCCGCGAGAAGTGCCAGTCAGAGAGTCGAGATATGGCGCAAGGTTCAGCGCTACGGAATGCTGCCACTTCGCAGTGCTGGACACGTTCTTCCCAACACTGCTACCAACCAAGAACGAATGGAATGGCTGGCGACAGCGATTCGCACTTACAAAGGCGAGGCATCTGTTGCACAGGTCAGGGGCTTCGATGATTTACCTGCCGAAAGACTGAAAGAGCTTTTCATCGAAACGAGATCGCGGGACTACCAGAAGCTGCTGCACGAGACGAAAAAGCTCCTCGGTCTGTCTTCCTCTCGTCGGTCCGCTGGGAGGTTGAACAGGGTTCACCGCAGACTGCGCGAGCTTCAGGAAATCGACTTCTTTGGAAGTCCGTTACGGGCAAAAATTGAGAACCTGCTTGCGCACGCCGATAAGTCTGAGTCGCTAAAGTCCAATCGCCAAGGCAAAACAAAATCCGGCGAGTTCACAAATCGCCTCTGGATGACTCGCCCTCGTCCCGGAATTGACCGTGTGTCGTCCGCTTGGCTGATTCGCCGGTTTATTGACCCCAAAGCCAAGTTCATTTTCCATCCTGATCCGAACAGCCATCTCGAAGCGATCCCTTTTGACATGTTCTGTGAACGAGGGTTTGGGCATCGGGGAGAGGATTGCACTTTCGAGACACTGTGCAAGGAGTTTTCGATACGGGACGGCAGGGTGAAACGAATTGCCCATATCATTCACGATGCTGACCTCGACGACGACAAATTCGGTCGGCCCGAGGGCTTGGGCCTGGACAGGGTGCTCAATGGCTGGTCAAAACAGGACTTGCCCGACGACGATCTGCTGCAACGGGGCATGGATTTGATCGAGGGCTTACATGCGGCCATGTGAGGTACGGGCGGTACGAATGACAAGCTTTGACAGCACAAGGAAACTTCTCCTCATCAGCAACTCGACACTCCACGGCGGCGGCTATTTGGATCACGCAGAAAAAGAGATTCGAGAGTTCCTGCCCAATGGAAGCAAGGTTGTATTAATTCCTTACGATCTGCACGACCGAGGTGCATATGCCAATAAGGCTCAAGACCGCCTTCATGACATGGGTTTTGTTGTGCAGTCAGCCCACGATGTTTCCAACATGTCGAGAGCTATTGAAGATACGGACGCGATCTTTGTCGGTGGCGGTAACACGTTTCGGCTTGTGAAAGAACTCCATGAGATGGACCTGATTGCTCCAATTCGGAAACGGGTCGCAGCCGGTCTCCCTTATATCGGATCGAGCGCGGGGGCCATTGTCGCTTGTCCATCGCTGAAAACCACTAAGGATATGCCAGTCGTGCAACCGCGCTCGTTTGAAGCATTGAACCTAATACCGTTTCAGATAAGCCCACACTATCTCGACCCTGACCCGTCATCCACACATATGGGCGAAACCCAAGAGGAACGGATCATGCAGTTCCTAGAGGAGAACGAAGAATCTGTGATTGGTCTGAGGGAAGGATCAATCCTACTTTTGCGGGAGGGAGTGGTCTCGTTGAAAGGACCACATAACTGCGCGAATCTTCAGACGTGGTGAACAGCCGATAGAGGCACTGTCAGGTTCTGATCTCCGTCGGTTGCTCGAAACAGCGAGTTCTTTAGTAAGGACAAGCCGCATGAAGTCAGAAAAGATGTTGTTCCTTACATCGGCAGAAATCCGCAGCTTGCTAAGCCTCGATGAATGCATTGACGCTGTTGAACAAGCGTTCAGGTTATACGGAGAAGGCAAGGCGGAACCTCCTGCCGTGTTGAGCGTCCACGCGGCCAACGGCGGATTCCACGTGAAGGCTGGACTGCTACGACTCCAGCGGTCGTATTTCGCCGCAAAAGTGAATGGGAACTTTCCGACGAACAGAACACGGTGTGGCCTCCCCACAATTCAGGGAGTGATCGTTCTGTGTGACTATGAGAATGGAACCCCGTTGGCGGTCATGGACTCCCGGGAGGTGACTTCACTTCGTACTGGCGCGGCGACTGCGGTAGCGGCAAAACACTTGGCACGGCGGGACTCACGCGCTATCACCATTTGCGGTTGCGGCAATCAAGGACGAGTACAACTCCGGGCGATTTCACGTGTCTTCCGATTGCAAACTGTATTTGCCCACGACAGCAGTAAAGAACGCGCCGCGCAATTTGCGGTTGAAATGACTTCAGCTTTGAACGTCCCAGTGAATGTTGTAACCGATTTGACCTCAGCTACACGGCAGAGTGATATTTGCGTCACATGTACTCCTTCCCGGATCCCAATACTACAACGAAATGACGTTCAGCCGGGAACGTTTATCGCCGCTGTCGGGGCGGACAATCCCGAAAAGCAAGAACTACACCCAAACTTGATGGCAGGAAATAAAATTGTCTGCGACATCCTTGAACAGTGTGCCGTGATGGGAGACTTGCATCACTCTCTGACCGCCGCAACGGTGAACCGGAACGACGTTCACGCGGAGTTGGGTGAAATTGTCGCTGGCAAACGTCCAGGCCGCGAATCCAATCACGAGATCACGATTTTCGACAGCACTGGGATGGCTTTGCAAGACGTAGCCGCAGCTGCCTTCCTGTATGAAAAAGCCGAACGTTCCGGAACGGGAGTTCGTCTGGATTTCGCAGCCTAACAAGGATAACCGATCATGCCTCTCTATCATCAAAATGTCCCATTTCGTACTTCACTCTTGCTTGCGTTGGCCTTTCTACTTGCGCCAGTCTTCGGCGCTGCCCAAACGACTAACTCCTCCGCCCCATCGCTTGCTAGCAATTGGAAGCAGGTCGAAGACGCGATGGGGCGCCCCGGTCAGATGCAGCCCGGAGAGGTCATCAAGTTCGCAATGCCACGGAAAGACCTCCATGTCGTGCTCGATGGCGTCGTTATCCAGCCAGGACTCGCGCTTGGTTCGTGGGCAGCATTCAAACGGGACGGCAACGTCGCAATGGTCATGGGCGATTTGGTTCTCACTGAGGACGAAGTCGAACCCGCGATGATGAAGCTTCAGGAATCAGGGATTCACGAATCCGCTATTCACAATCATTTAATCGGGGAATCGCCGCATGTTCTTTACATGCACATCGCCAGCCAGGGTGACGCGGTGCAAATGGCGAAGGCGATTCACGACGCACTTTCGTTAACCAAGACTCCGGGACCAGATCCACCAGCCGCAAGCCAGGCTGCACCTGAGTTGGGCTTCGATCAGAAACAAGTTGAACAGGTTCTCGGTCACTCGGGGAAGGTTAACGGCGGCATTCTTCAGATTGGAGTACCGAGAGCAGAAGCGATCACTGACTCGGGTATGACCGTTCCATCGTCAATGGGCGTAGCCACCGCTTTGAACTTCCAACCTACCGGCAATGGCAAGGCCGTGATCACTGGAGATTTCGTGCTACTGGGCAGTGAGGTCAATCCCGTCATCAAGGCGCTCCGAACCAACGGAATTGCGGTAACCGCGTTGCACAGTCACATGCTGATGGAGGAGCCACGTCTGTTCTTCATGCATTTTTGGGCAAATGACGACGCGGTGAAACTCGCAAGAGGTTTGCGATCCGCCCTGGACAAAACCAATTCATCAAAATGAATCCTGAAGCAAAGCTGGTGTCACGTGAGACGAACCGGGCATCGCTTGTCCAATTCGTTGGATATTTCCTGTGGCTTGGAACGGTGGGGTTCGGTGGCCCGATTGCGCTTGCAGGGCTTATGCAACAAGACCTTGTCGATGGTCGAGGCTGGGTTCGTAAAGATGACTATCTTGAGGGTCTGGTGCTGGCGCAGCTTGCTCCCGGCCCGCTTGCAGCCCAACTCGCAATCTACTTGGGATACATCCAAGCCGGCACCTTGGGCGCAACAGCAGTAGGTGTCGCCTTCATCTTGCCATCATTCTTGATGGTGTTGGCCATTTCTGTGGCTTACGTGCGTTTCGGTGGACTGCCGTGGATGCAAGGCATGTTCTACGGGATTGGTGCTACCGTGATCGGTATCATTACAAGATCTGCGTTCAAACTAACCAAGCTAACTCTGGGGAAAGACAAGCTCCTTTGGGGAATCTTCCTCGTCCTTGCGGTTTCAACAGCGTGGACTTCGCGGGAAATCGTGTGGCTCTTCTTGCTTGGTGGAATTGTGAATCTGGTAGCGAGAGCTTTACCCACAAGACTCCCGGCACGAAGCGCAGTCTCTCTGTTCATTACGCCGGGGGCACTCTTAAAGCTGGCAACAAGCGGAGTGCTAGTCGAAATATTTCTTTATTTCGCTAAGGCAGGGCTTTTCGTATTCGGGAGTGGACTGGCAGTCGTGCCATTCCTCTACGGCGGGGTTGTGCAAGGACATCACTGGCTAACCGACCATCAGTTTGTCGACGCCGTTGCAGTGGCCATGATCACGCCTGGACCGGTGGTGATCACCGTAGCCTTCATAGGATACCTCGTTGCAGGCGTTGCGGGAGCTGCGGCCGCTACGCTTGGAATTTTTCTGCCGGTCTATCTCGTGGTCGTATTGCTTGCCCCTTCGTACAAACGCTGGGCGAAACATCCACAGTTGAATGCGTTTGTTCGAGGTGTAACAGCAGCAGCGACGGGTGCGATTGCGGGTGCAGTGATCGTTCTAGCTCGACGCTCCATTTACGATGTGCCAACGATATTAATTTGTTCCATCAGCATTGCTGTACTGTTCCGTTGGAAAGTTCCTGAACCGATTCTGATTGCCTGTGCCGCCGTTATTGGTCTGATGCTGCACCACGCATGACCAAAGACAATGCGGTCGCTGTCACAATTTCCGCGTTGAGCGACGCGCAAGAACACGCACTCAACGCACGGGTCATGGTTTCGGCTCAGTTTCTGAAAAGCCGACTTCTGGCGAGGCGAACTACTACCGACCGAGCCTCGGCGGACGTTTCGAGTGGACCGTGAACGCCGATTTATGAATCCCACATCGAGTCCCATTGTTCTCAGTGGTCAAGATAAGCGAGTAGAAGTTCCCGGATTTGTCCTAACGGAAACGTATCGCCCCCCGGGCTTCGCCTTGCCTTCACACTTCCATGAGTACGCGAATATTGCGCTTGCCCTCGATGGGTCCTTTATTGAGACCGTTGGCTCGAAGCCCTACGAGGTGCATCCCTGCAGTGTGATATTTCGACCGGCCGGAGAACCGCATTCCAATCAGTACGGGAAGACTGCGGCTCATTGCTTGATCATCGAGGTGCGCCCGCAACGTCTTGCTGAAGTACGCCGATTCACTCAGATCCTGGACCACGCTTCTTATCTAGGACCGGGACTGTTATCCCATTTAGTACTGGCGATGTCCCGAGAGTTTCGGATGTTGGATACGGTTGCTCCACTTGCCATCGAGTCGCTAACTCTCGAGATATTGGCTGAAGCCACACGATTGAGTTCGAGGACAGAGCGAGAACCACCGCAGTGGCTTCGGCAAGCGAGAGAAGTTGTTCACGAGCAATTTGCGGAGTCATTGAGCCTATCCAGCGTCGCCGGAGGAGTGGGCGTACATGCTGTCCACCTGGCAAAGATGTTCCGGAAGCACTATGGATGCACACTTGGAGACTACGTCCGTAAGCTGCGCTTGAACTACGCCTCGCAGCTCCTGGCTCGGTCGGATAAGACTCTCGCCACCATTGCGCTCGCTGCCGGGTTCTACGATCAAAGTCATTTTGCCCACCTTTTCAAGCTTCGGTTTGGCGTCACCCCGGGCGTCTTTCGGGCGGGCTTAAGAGCGAGACGAACTCCCATTCAGGCGAAGTGCAAGGATTTTCTGTCCGACTAGCTCCATACAATAGGGCAACAATACTCCAAGACGTCACACTTTCCTCTGTCTTAACATAGGCGCCCAGAGGACTTACTGATGGACAGGAAAGCGTTGCTTTCAGTTCTATTACTCAACGTATCGGACCCAGCTCCCCGCGGTGTCCGACCGATCAATCGGCTTATCGATTGACGTTGAGCGGTGCAGGGCGGTCTTAACCGAGGCAAGCGCAAGGAGAAACCGAAGGGTATTGCGTACAGCTCATTTGGATGGATACGCCAATCTTTCTAACAATGGGCTGCGTCTGGAATCAAACATCGACATGAGACCATTTTTGGCACTGCTAATTCTGTCTCGGCTAGTGTCGCCAACGCTCTGCCAGGTGGTGAGCGGTGGGGTAGCACAACAGGCCGCGCCTGACCAGCCAGGCTCGTCCGGTGTGACTTGGTCGCTAGCTGCTACTGGTGACACAGTCAGCACGCGTCGTGTCTCTGTCTATGAAAGCGATCCTGCCTTCAAGAGCTTGGTCAATGTGATCCGCGCAGCTGATGCGGGGTTCACCAACCTGGAAATTTCGCTTTTTCGAATGGCAAGTTTTCAGGGGTATCCGCAGGCCGAAAGCGGCGGTATATGGTTCATCGGTCCGCCTGAGGCTGCGCAGGATCTCAAATGGATGGGTTTTAATCTTTTTAACAGAGCGAACAATCACGCGACCGAATATGGTGTCGAAGGCATGATTGAGACGGATCGTCTCTTAGATTCACTGAGCTTAGTCCACGCCGGGAGCGGCATGACTCTGGGTGATGCGACTCAGGCGAGATACCTTGATACGAGCAAGGGGCGCTTCGCTCTAATCGGTTTAGCTACAACGTTCACACCGATGTCGAGGGCCGCCGACCCACGACCTGGCGCGAAAGGGCGGCCTGGGATCAACACACTGCGCGTTGAGCGAAAATACGAACTTGATCCGCAAGATATGAAAGAACTTCGACAAATCATGAAAGATCTCGGAGAGCAGGTTCCACAGGCTGAAGGCGCCGCTCTGGAATTTGCCGATACGAAGTTTGCCCCTGGCAACGCCACCAGGGTGGTGGAGAGGGTTGACCCGAGAGACGAGGAGCGTATTTTACGCTCCGTCCGCAATGCCAGTAAACAATCAGACTTTGTGATCGTCACAAGCCATTCTCACGAACCGAGTGAAGAAGCGCTGACAGCCCCCTCTTTCTTAGTCGAGTTCAGCAAGAAATGTATTGATGCGGGGGCCGATGCTTTCATTGTCCACGGTCCCCATCAACTCAGAGGGATCGAGATTTATAAGGGTAAGCCCGTTTTTTATAGTTTAGGCAACTTCATATTTCAAAACGAAACGAGTGATAACCTGCCGTCAGATCTCTACGAGTCCTACGCACTGGGTGAAGAAGCACTGCCAGCTGATTTGATGAATGCACGCTATAAGAATGGAACAGTCGGCTTCCCCGCCAGTTCGATATGGTATGAAAGCGTCGTGGCCGTCCTCTACTTTAAAGGGCACCAACTCAGCGAGCTTCGACTCTATCCCATAGATCTTGGCCAGAAAGCGCCTAGGTCTCAGCGAGGTACACCTCGGCTAGCGAATAAAGAGTTAGCGCAACAGATAATTCAGCGGCTGGCGGCGCTTTCCGCTCCGTTCGAAACGAAAATAACCTTTGAAGATGGGCTGGGTATCTGGCAACGAAAGTAGTACTCGGTTCGTAGGCAGGTTATAGCCTGTCCCCTTGAAGCGTGCGAACACCTGTTTCGTCGCGGACATATTGCTTTGGGAGGTCATGAATTGTGTGCACATCCTACTGGATTAAGAACTTTCAAATTATTAGCGTCGCAATTCTGATCCTTCTAACGGGGAATAGCCGCAGTGTGGCGGTGCCAAGGCAAGAGCCTTACGAGGAGGCGCCAGTTGTCCATTCACCGCAACTGCTAGTTGAACTCAAGCAGATTCAGCAGGCTGCTCTCGGGAGCGATTATGCATTTAGACAGCTTGCTGTCCTGACCGCGGGGATCGGTCCGCGCCTGAGTGGCTCCGTGCAAGCGCAGAATGCTGTCAACTACGTCGCAAGCGAACTGCGGCGGCTCGGCCTTGATGTTCGATTGGAAAAAGTCCTTGTACCGCACTGGATCCGCGGTGAAGAGAAGGCAGAGTTAGTTAAGTTCCCGGGGCAGATGTCAGGTATGGCCCAGAGAATTGTTCTGACGACGCTCGGCGGAAGCATAGCAACTCCGCCTACTGGATTGACGGCAGAGGTCGTTACTGTCAATAGCTTCGAAGAGCTTGAAGCGTTGGGACGCGCAAATGTGGAAGGGAAGATTGTGCTGTTCAATCGCCGCTTCGACGAACAAATGGCAGCACAAGGGTTCGGTGTCGAAGCCTACAGGCAGATGGTGCCGTATCGAACCCGCGGGCCAAGTGCTGCGGCTCGATTAGGGGCGGTAGCCGCGCTGGTGCGGTCGGCGGGCGGTTCGAATTACCGGTTGCCGCATGCAGGTTTCATGCGATATTCAAACGATGCGGCGCGAATCCCGGCAGCTGCTCTGACGGGAGAAGATGCGGATCTGATCGCAGGGCTGAGTAAACAAGGGCCCGTGCGCTTGTACCTGACTCTTACGCCACAAACGCTGCCTGACGCCGAGAGCTACAACGTCGTCGCCGACCTCAAAGGCAGCGAACACCCGGAACAGATTGTTATCGTCTCGGGACACCTCGATTCCTGGGACTTGGGAACTGGTGCCATTGATGACGGGGCCGGTGTAGTAATGGCCATGCACACGGTGCAGGTGCTTCGGGAGCTGAATTTACACCCAAAGCGCAGTATCAGGGTCATCGCATGGATGAGTGAGGAGTTCGGGGGTATAGGCGGAAATGCTTATGCTAAGTCTCATCAAGCGGAAATCGCCAACCACATCGCGGCAATTGAAAGCGATCACGGTGCCGGTCATCCGTTAGGCTTCAGCATCAAGGCTAGCCAGACCGTGCGACCGATGCTGGAACCCGTATCACTCGTTTTGCAGGGCTCAGGCGCGGGCCTGACCCGATTCACCGAGGAGATTGAAACAGATATCTCTCCTCTGGCCGAGGCCGGAGTTCCATGCTTCGGTCTTTGGCAAGATGGGCGCACGTATTTCAACTACCATCATACGGCTGCCGATACGTTAGATAAGGTCGTTCCAAAAGAACTGGCGGAGAACGTTGCGATTATGGCAGTGCTTGCCTATGCGCTTGCAAATCTATCGCAACCCCTTCCGCATTGATGATTGGAGAAACCGGGAAGGCTGTACTTGTATCAAGAGTAGCTGGTCGTCGCGAGTCCTTTGAGTTCAAAGTCAGCATCGAGGATGTGAAAAGCCTTGGAAACGTACCGAAGGGAATTCCTGAAAAGGGTTTCGGGTTTTGGCGCATTCGCTGCGTCAGCCGGGATTTTCAGAGGCGACGGAGGATCGACTTTGAGTCATTATTCGCGCCCCGCCGGAAACCGCGCCCTTGGGCAGTTGGAGTCGCTGCGCGCACAGTTCCCGGCCCTCGGAGAACGTGTAAATGACCATCCCTTGGTGTACCTCGACAGCGCAGCCACGACCCAGCGGCCCCGCGCAGTGACCGACGCCCTCACGCATTATTATCTGCGAGAGAACGCGAATCCATCAAAGTCTCTACACACACTCGCTCGTCAGTCCGCAACGCTCTATGAGAACGCAAGGGGTACAGTTGCGAAATTCTTGAATGCACGTGGACCAGACGAAATTGTGTGGACCCGCGGGACAACGGAAGCCATCAATCTCGTTGCTTCGTCCTGGGGAAGCGTGAACCTGCACCCAAGCGACGAGATCATCTTGACTGTTACAGAACACTATTCCAATCTTGTGCCTTGGCAACTTGCTGCCCGGCGGGCAAACGCCCGCATACTAGTAGTGGATATGGAAGAGGACGGCCGGTTGCGCCTCGATCAACTGGAAAAGCTGCTGTCGGAGCGTACGAGACTGGTTGCGTTTTCCCATGTGTCGAACGTGTTAGGTTTGATCAATCCTGTAAAGGAAATATGCGAACGAGCTCACCGCGTCGGTGCGCTCGTTCTTGTAGATGGCGCACAATCCGCCCCGCATTTTCCCGTCAACGTGCAGGAACTCGGCTGCGATTTCTTTGTTTTCTCCGCTCACAAAATGCTCGGTCCCATGGGAACCGGCGTCCTGTGGGCGCGCCGCGAAATTCTCGAAAACATGCCCCCGTATCAGGCCGGAAGCAACATGGCGCACGAGGTAGACTTTGAGTCTAGATCGACTCATTTTGCCGAGGGTGCATGGAAGTTCGAAGCAGGGACGCCGAACGTGCCCGGAGCGGTGGGACTCGCTGCAGCTATTGAATTTCTTGAATCATGGGGCCGCAAGGATCTTTGGATCCGTGAGCAGGAGCTCACGCGACATACCTTGTCTGCGCTCAGGGAAGTGAAAGGGCTGAGGATTCTTGGCCCAACGGAGCCGACCAATCGAATATCTGTCTTTTCCTTCGTGCTCGAGAAGAGGGAGGTGCTCGACATAGTCAAGGCTCTCGACGCAATGGGTTTTGCCGTTCGAGGTGGAGATCTCGCGTCTCTTCCGCTATTGACAAGGATGGGCGTCACGGTGGCGGTTCGCGCCTCCTGTTATGCTTACACGACGGTCGAAGAGGTCGATCAACTCATTGCCGAGCTTGCAAGAGATCGTCGAGGTTCTTCATGATGGCCAGCGAATCGCTATCGCGCACAGTCTCCTCAAGATTGTTCAAGAACCAGTCGGACTCCCTCTGTAAATCCAAGCCTTTCACCGGACCGAGCGTACTGGATGAAGCCATTGCCCAAACTGCACAGAATTGGCTGACTGCGTTGGCGACGAACAACCTGTTGGGATCTCCCACGAACACCACTCCCTGCGGTGCGGCTCCGCCAGCGATGCCGTGTAAATCCCGGCCTGCAGACGTGTCCACGGCTTCGACGGTAGTGTTGCCGAGAGCGGCACCAGTTACGCGTTTGCGCTTTGCGTCGAACGCGAAATGATCTATGACGCCTTCAGCGTTCGGTAGTGTGATTTCCTGGACACGCAGCAAGAGTGCTTTCTCAGACGCCCAGGCTGGTCTTGCGAAAGTGCGTAAGATCCCGCAATCAATACTGCGAATACAAAATGCTGCGAGCATCATCGTGTTTCTCTCCGAGTCTTGTCGACTTCAAAGTATTGATTCGGTCAGTCGTTTGGGCCTGGCTCCGTGAATGAGCTTACTCCGCCAAAGGCATTTGAACTCTAAAGACGGACCCTTCACCAACCTTGCTGACAACTGAAATCTTGCCCTGATGTGCTTCCGTAATCCATTTCGCAATAGCTAAGCCGAGACCAGTTCCGCCGGACTCCCGCGAACGTGACTCGTCGGCCCGATAAAATCTCTCAAAAATGTGAGGGATATCCGTGGGTGCAATCCCTACTCCGGTATCCCGAATCTCTATCACAGCCGCGCCATCGTTGGCGTTTAGTACAACTGAAATACGCCCTTCTCGAGATGTGTACTTCACCGCATTGTCGATCAGAATCAGAAACAATCTTCGCAGTGATGGAGGGTTCCCGCTGACACAAACCGGCATCTCCGGGAGTCGCTGATCGTACTGAATGGACTTTCCTTCGGCCAGAAGGCTGGCCGGTTCCCATATTTCAAGAAGAATTGCATTTAGATTTATCGGAGCAACCTGCAGAGGCTCACTGCCAGAGTCAGCACGGGCGAGAGTCATCAAATTCTCAATGAGAGCGGAAGTCCTTTCCAATTCTTGGTGGATACGGAAGAGCGTTTCCCGGTACTCGGCCTCAGAGCGCTGCTTCCGCAATGCAACTTCAGTCCTGGTGCGCATCAGAGCAACCGGTGTCCTCAGCTCGTGTGAAGCGTCGGCCGTAAACTGTGTGACGCGCTTGAACGCACGCTCCAATCTGCCAAACATTTCGTTCAACGCTTCCGAAAGGGTTTGCAGCTCATCTCCCGTTTGAGGGTTTGGGAGCCGTCTGGACAATTCACGCTCACTGATTAACTGCGCGGCTCGGGCAATTTCCGTAACAGGGGCGACAGCTTTCTTGCTTAACCAGTAGCCACCGGCTGATGCTATCAGCAGCAAGATGGGCACCGAAAAGAGAAGCACGAGTCTGAAACGATTCACTGCGTCGTAGAAATCGTCCATGGGAGCAGCAATTTGCACCTCGTAAACTTGGTCGGCCGCGTGGATTTGCCCGGTCAGTATTCGAAGCGGCATGCCTTTGGAATAAATTGTCGAAACCCTGAACTTCTCGTTCGAGTTCGTTTGGGTCGGGAATGTCAAACTATACCGGACAGCGGAAGCAGAACTATACGACCACTCCCCACGGGTATCGGCGAGTTGAAGTATGTCGTCCTCTCCCCGGACTCTCGAACCTGCCATCAATTCGCGCTTGATTTGTTCTCCAGGCAAATGCTGCTCCAGAAGTTCCTGAATCTCTGCCTCGCGAT
>Ga0207036_10004_pt2 | contig 42568 bp, 40 predicted proteins | sample Alteio_BWMinCont_78_FD_153284 | JGI IMG/M metagenome (GOLD analysis project Ga0207036, IMG submission 153284) | Enriched cells from forest soil in Barre Woods Harvard Forest LTER site, Petersham, Massachusetts, United States -... | ecosystem: Environmental > Terrestrial > Soil > Temperate forest >... | reverse complement strand
CCTCCCGAGCAAGGTCCCTTTCTGTCGCCGGCCGTCGAGGTTGTCGGGGTCGATTTCGAGAGCCCTTTCGTACTGCTCTAGTGCAAAGCGGTACTCTGTGAGCTTCATGAGGGCACTGCCCGCAGCGATCCGCGCCTCAACTTCCAGCAAGCGAGTTGGCACTTCATCTGCCAGCACCAGGATGTCGCCAAGAACAGATGCGAACGGCAGCGACTGCCGAGTCCGCCCAACTCCGCCAAGCCATCGCAGCATACCTGACTGGCTTTCGCAAAGATCCTCGCAACTACTACCCTGGCATTAACGCACTAACTCTTTCCTACTTGCTTGAGCACCTGACTGGTCGCAAGCAAGCCCGGCAGGAGCGTGACGCGCTAAGCGGTGGAGTACTGTGGGCCGTCAACTCTGTGCTGACTACGTCAACCCGGGATTATTGGGCACGTGTGACCCTAGCTGAAGTCGAACTACTCTCGGCAAATAGCAATCGTGTCGAACTTGCTTACCGCGAGGCCGTGGCCGTGTCTGAGGGGAACTGGTTCGCGCTGGACTCGTCGCGGCAGCAACTTAGCCTCTTAAGCGACCTCGGGTTCCGCCCCCTCGAGGTGGCGGCGGCACAGGGTGTCTTCGAGCAAGCACTGGCGGGTTTGGGGGCGCCCGACGAACCAGTGCCGAATAGAGTGTTCCTGTTCAGCGGACACATGATTGACCGTCCGGATCGGCCCGTGCCGCGGTTTCCTGCCCCGAAGCGCGATGTCGCCGCTGCGGCAATCGCCTCCAGACTAGACGAACTCGGCGCAGGGAAAAGCGACCTGGCCTTTTGTGGGGGAGCCTGTGGCGGCGATCTCCTGTTCGCACAAGCGTGTCTCGATCGGGGCCTCGGCTTGCGCGTGCGCATCCCGTTCGATGAGCCCACTTTTCTCCAGAAATCAGTTACGTTTGCTGGGGAGTTCTGGCAGGGCCTGTATTTTCAGATCAAGAATCACCCAGCCCCGCGGTCAAAAATACTGGTCATGCCTGAGGTGTTGGGTTCAACGCCAGCGGGTGTCGATCCATTTGTGCGGAACAACCTGTGGCAACTGTACACGGCTCTGGCCTGGGGACCAGAGAAAGTGCACTTCATCTGCCTATGGAACCGGCAGGGGGGAGATGGGCCGGGAGGCACCAAGAACATGTACGACATAGTCACTCGATACTCCGGACGGACTTACGTCATTGACACGAATACACTGTAACGCGTACCCGCATTCTGATGCTGGCAGTCTTGTCTCCCTCGTACCTTCGATCGGGATGGGCGAAACGAGCGTACGAGATCTTTGCAAATTTATATGCCGCAGTGGAGATTCGAGAACTTCGCGTCTGATGACACTGCCTAGATCTCACGATGGTCATGGCATGATGGTTAGTTCCAGGTTGCTCGTTCCCTACAAAATCGATGCCAAGCGCAGAGATCGCTCCCTACCAGCGGTCTTGAGGCTTTACGGCCCGAAGGGTAAAAGACATGACGACTTGTCGGCTTTGATTGACCTCTAGCGTTTCATCCACGTAAGATTCGGGCCTGTGATTGGCCAGACCATTTCGCACTACCGCATCGTCGAAAAACTCGGCGGCGGCGGCATGGGTATCGTGTACAAAGCCGAAGACACTCGCCTTCACCGTTTCGTCGCGCTCAAGTTCCTGCCTGACGAAGTGTCCGGCGATCCTCAGGCTCTGGCCCGCTTCCAGCGCGAGGCGCAGGCGGCTTCCGCCCTGAACCATCCCAACATCTGCACGATTCACGACGTTGGCGAGGAGCATGGCCGAGCGTTCATCGACATGGAATATCTCGACGGCGTGACCCTGAAGCACCGGATCGCGGGCCGGCCGTTGGACCTCGAGGTTCTTTTGGCGCTAGCGATTGAGATTGCCGACGCCCTCGATGCCGCGCACGGCAAAGGCATCGTCCACCGCGACATTAAGCCCGCCAACATCTTCGTGACGCAGCGTGGCCACGCCAAGATTCTGGACTTCGGCTTGGCGAAGGTTGCGCCTATCGCCAGTTCGTCGAGCCAGATCGCTGCCCTCAACACACAAACCCGCTCTATGGACGCCGACCATCTGACCAGCCCGGGCACCATGGTCGGTACGGTTTCCTACATGTCGCCCGAGCAGGTTCGCGCGTGGGAACTCGACGCCCGCACTGATTTGTTCTCCTTTGGCGCGGTGCTGTACGAAATGGCGACCGGAGCTTTGCCCTTCCGCGGCGAGACTTCAGCGATGATCTGCGAGGCGATCGTGAATCGCGCTCCGGCCGCGCCCGTGCGGCTGAATCCAGATCTGCCGGCCGAGATGGAACGGATCATCAACAAGGCTCTGGAGAAAGATCGCGACCTTCGCTATCGCTCCGCCGCCGACATGGAAACCGACCTCAAGCGGCTGCGCCGCGATACGGAGTCGGGAAGGACGGCCGCCAGCACTGTTGCGGCACTTCCGCACCCGGACTCGAAGCGACCGGCGCGCTGGGCGAAATGGAGTCCGATTCCAGTGCTCGCCGCATGTGTGGCTGCGGGCGCAGTTTGGTTGCATGCGCCGCTCCCGCCGCCAAGAATCCTGGGATCAAAACAGATCACGAGCGACGGGATCCCTAAATTGAATCTTGTGACCGACGGAAGCCGCCTCTATATCACCGAGGCGCTTCCTTCCCGCGTCACAGTTGCTCAAGTATCAGTCGGAGGAGGAGAAACTGCGCCGGTCGATGTGCCGTTCGAAAATGCCAGGGTCTCCGATGTCTCGTCGGAAAACTCCGAACTGCTGGTTGCCTGGGCGTCTCACTTGTGGGCGATGCCCATGCCCGCGGGATCGCCCCGCCGTCTCGGCGACGCGTCCGCACAGGATGCTTCGTGGATGCCCGACGGAAAATTGCTCTTTGCCAAAGGCAACGACCTCTACCTCGCCGACCACAGCGGCTCCAATCCGCGCAAGCTTCTTACTGCTCCGGACCCTCTCTATGGCATGAGCTTTTCGCCGGATGGAAGTCGCATCCGGTTCACGGTAGCGAACCGGGGAAACAATACTGCTGTCCTCTGGGAAGCCCGCGCCGACGGCAGCGGCATGCATCCCCTATTGCCTGGCTGGAATAACCCTCCCGCCGAGTGCTGCGGCCGGTGGACGCCTGACGGTAAATACTATGTCTTTGAAAGCGTACGGGACGGCGCCAGCAATATCTGGATCATGCTTGACCGCACCGAATGGTGGCGGAAGGCTGCCCACGCTCCGGTTCAACTTACCACCGGACCCTTGCAGTTTCTCTCTCCTCTTCCCAGCAAGGACGGCAAGAAGTTGTTTGTGATCGGGGTCCAGCCGCGGGCGGAATTGGTCCGCTACGACGCCACATCCCGGGAACTAATCCCCTATCTCGGCGGTATCTCTGGCGGCGATGTGGACTTCTCCGGCGACGGCCAATGGGTCACCTATGTCAGCTATCCCGAAGGCACGTTATGGCGCAGCAAGCTTGATGGCAGCGACCGTCTTCAACTCACCTACTCTCCGATGCAGACGGCCCTGGCCCACTGGTCCCCCGATGGGAAGCAGATTGCGTACGCTGGAGCCACACCCGGCAAGCCGTGGAAAATATTTTTGATTCCGGCTGACGGAGGCAGTCCTCAACCAGTAACTTCCGATGAAGCAATGGAAACCGATCCCACGTGGTCGTCCGATGGAAATACACTCGCTTTCGGGCATCACGACCCGGTGGATCCCGAGAAGACCTACATCGAGATGTTCGACCTGAAGACCCGTCAGGTCTCGCAACTGGCAGGCTCGCAGAAAATCTTTGCTCCCCGCTGGTCGCCTGACGGCCGCTATATCGTGGCACTCGCTACCGGCAACAACAAATTGGTTCTTTACGACGTGAAGAACAAAACCTGGCGCCAGCTGGAGCCCAATTTGACGTTTGGCTACCTAGCCTGGTCGCACGACAGCGCCTACGTATATTTCGACACTTTTCTGAGCAAAGACAGCGGATATTTTCGCCTGCGAATCAGCAACTCGAAAATCGAAAAGGTGGCTGACTTGAAGAACGCCCGCCTGTACCGTAGTCAGTTTGGGCTTGGCTCATGGACGGGCCTCGGCCCGGGCGATATTCCCCTGTTTCCCCGCAGCATCAGCACGCAGGAGATTTACGCGCTTGACCTGCAGCTTCCATGACGCTCCTGGTCCTCGCACCAACAATCCATCGGCTAGGCGGATTTGCGTGGCGCCACTCCAATATTCTAACCACTTCCGGATTGGTACCGAGAACGGCCTATTGAACAGAGGGATTTAAGCGCCTGCCCATAGAGCACTCGGGAAGCAAATAACTGAGCTGGAATCAGGCGATTCTAGCCGACAATGCAAGCGCTGAGAAATTCATAAGTTTTTGGGCAGCCTAGAAACAGTCCTCAGTGCAGTTCCTTTGCTGTTCCTGTTTCCTCCGTGATTTCTCGCCCTGAGGGGCCCTGTGAGCTCAAATGAGCAATTCTTGAGGCATCCTCGATTCTTTTTTGGCTGGCCGAGCCGCTTTCCCCGACTGCGGGCGCGTGCCAGGCTGGCTTGTACGCGCTCGCTGAGTCGGATTCTTTCCTGATTCGCGATCGTGCCGAGAATCGAGATCACCGCATCCGTGAAGATCCCGCAGGAATCGAGGTATGGCTCGGTGAAACTGCGATAGACGCCGGCCCCAGTCAATCGGTTGAGATGGGTGAGGGTTTCGAGTGCGCCTTCGCGGGTGAAGCAAGTGTAGCCTGCGCGGAATTTTCGATCTCAAGCGCGGCCAAGCGACCCGCACTTATCCTTGATTAAGACACTTGATTTTGTACCAGCACTGCGATATTCAAAAGTAAACGGAAAGAGCGGGCCGTGCCATGATGCCAATCAAGTTCGCATTCGCCTTGCTGACGTTGTTTCCGATATCGTCCGCTGCTCCCGTGGAAAAAACTGAGCTTTCTCTAGTGGCGGGCGACACTTCCCGCTCCGTGCGGATTACCGGTCCGAAAAATCTGACCGACCTCGGCAAAGGCAAGTACAGCAAATGGGTGGGCTGCAGCTATTCCATACAGTGACTTCTCCGTCACATAAATGCGACGGCTTCTCAGGACACGCATGAGTCGAGAACCTCTACGTTACGTCCTGAAGGCTTTATCCGAAGCCTCAAGTTTCACAGGACTTACGGTTGCTCAGAGAGCGATTCGCCTGTGAAGGTCATGCAAAAGTTAGCAGAGAACGGAAAGGAAGGCAAGCCGATTCCCGCTGCCAGCTAGAAGCAGGCAGTCCCCTCGGCCCAAATGCTTATGGGGCGACGGCTCGGGATCGCCAGCGGGTCCGATCGGAGCTGATTGTGGACAAGGGTTGTCGCACGCATATAGAGACGCCGGCACTTATCGAATTGTCGCGAAAACTTTTCATCCCGCTCCTAATGATAGCCAGATAGATGACTGGGTCGGTGAAGCCCGGTTCGTCGTGAAATAAATTAGAAAGGAAGGCTAGGTTGTGGTCTGACAGGCAGGGGGTTCCGATGCAGAACAGTGCCAACGTCCGCGCCGGTGATACTTGAGCGATAAAGTCTAACTTTAGATTCTTAGGCGGCAACCAAGTATTCACTCTGAACCAAGCCGCTCGGATAGTGCCGAGTTGCTATGTGGTGGAGCCTAATGTCGCGCGGTAGGGGTGCCGAAGAGCAGAACTCCTTCTCCTATGAGAACAGGCACGCGAGTGATAATGTGACGTTGAATGAGCCCCGCTCACCGGAACCGTTGAATCGTGATCCCACCGTCGATGTAGAGGTGGTGGGCACCACTCGCAGCGAGTTCGTAGAACGAGCGGGCCTGCCGGTTGGGGACGGAGAGGAGCCGGACGTAATGAGACCACGGCAGGGGAAACGGGGAAGGCCGAGCCAAAACTCCTGATTCTGCAAACGGCGTCTGCGGATTTCTAAGGGAATCTCCGTCTACGCCGAGGGCGCTCAATTCCGCAGACGGTGTCTGCGGAATTGACCAGGCCAGATAGAACTCCCGCATGGCCAGAAGGTTACGTTCCGAGAAGCCTTTCCCAAATCGTGAGCTTAGGTCCTCGGCCAAACGGCGCAGCAGGGCTTCGCCGTACTGCGCCCGCTTCTTGCCCCGCTGCTCGTGCTCCACGATCCGGCGTCCGACTTCCCAGTAGGTTGCGGTCATGATGGCATTGACAGAACGCGCGGAATTCCGCCGAGCCTGCTCCAGCAAGCCAACGAGTTGCGTTACAAATTCGGAATATGCGGAGTCGAATGAAACTGCCGTCTTCGCTGTCACAAATTGAGTCCGATCCCCTTCGAAAAAGTGCCGCCCGTCATGATTATAGTCGCGTCTGTGGCGAGAGCGATTGTTTCACGGGCAGACGCCTGCAAATTCCACGCAATAGACGATACGGCGGATATCGGTTCGCCAGTGGTCTCGGGAATGGCTTGTGGAATTTAAGGAAAGTCGGCTTCAAAGCGAAGAGGTGCACTGTGGTCCGCAAAAACTCCATTCAGCAGTGTTCAAGGTGATATAACATTGTTACATTCTAGTTGTTTTGTTAGGGCGGCCCGATTTCATCGTCTTGAATATTATTGATTTAAAGCGCTTCGCCCCGAATGGCATTTTCGCTAGGGACAGTCGATGACTCGGCAAGGATATGCGTAATCTGTGGGAAGAATATGGCTGCCCAATAGACCGCGAGACAAAGAACACCGACACATCCAATAATTCCGCTGCGACCACCTGAATCTGCCGTGCGTGTACTACTGCTCGATAGGCCGCGTCTGGTAACCAATTTTTTCAGTAACCCCGGATAACCGGTAAAGTCCAGCGCCAACATAACCCCGGCGGTTAGCTCGTTTGGACGTAGCCATGCCACAATTAAAGTCAGAAGCTGGTAATCCGCATCCAACCGGGATAAAGGTGGTGGATGAACTTGAACCTGCCAAGAGTAGGGGTCCTCTTGTCGTTGGTTGCTGTATGTGTTGTCGGGGACGCCCAGGCGCGCGAACCGCAGGTTGCCGGGCGAGTGATTCGATCAGACAACGGAATGCCCATCGAGGGTGCTACGGTTGAGTTGGAGCAAGCGTGGGCACTATCCTCGAATGGCCAATATCCGAACGCGATAACAGACAAAAATGGAGAATATCAGCTTGTTCAAATTGTGAAGGCTGATGCTTATCGAATCAGAGCATCTGCCGAAGGATTCGTGGGGCAGACCTATAGCCGTGATGGGACGGCAGAAGGCCAGTTGCAGCGCATCGATGCAACGACCCAGCTTCGGGGAATAGACTTTCGACTCAATCGTGAGGCCATCATTCGCGGGGTTCTGGCGGATGCAGAGGGAAAGTCAGTTGGGGTTGGAATTTCCGTAACCGCAGTTCGCAAGGAGGAGGGAGAGAAGGGGACGGTTCGACTGCGAGTCGCGAACTCGGCGAAGACGGACACGGGCGGGCGATTTGTACTCACAAAGCTTGAGTCCGGTACGTACTTTGTCTGCGTGAACGGCCCCGATGGGCTAAACGCGTTCCCTGACGCGGGAGGGTGGTATCGAGAAACGTGGTACGGGGATGTCGGCTCAGCGAAAGACGCGAAGGTGTTGATGCTCAAGGAGGGTGAAGAGCAGAACGACATTCGCATTGCCGTTGAACGGGAGCAGCGTTACCGTGTGAACGTCTGGCCGTCGGGTCCAGAAGATCAGGCGAATCCGGACCGTTACTCGGTGCATATCGAAGGTAGGAGTCACAGTTCGAGACGAGAGCCAGACGGCAGTTATGTGATTCCCGGAATTCCGCCAGGCCGTTACAGGTTGGTGAGTGTGGCGTGGTTGGGTTCAGAGTACCAAGGGGAAGGGGACATAACGTTCGACGTTACCAACGCCGACGTCACGCTGCATTTAGTTGTGGGCGGGCTTGGAGAGATTAAAGGCGCTGTAAAGTCGGACGACCCGCAGGCCAAGATTCCCTCCGAAGTCATGATCGGTATCGAATCGCACGAGGGTGCAGCGCAAGGCAGTGATGTGGATGCGGCAGGCCACTTCACGTTCGGCCGTGTGCTCCCGGGCAGCTATGAATTCAAGCTTCTGAAAAATCCGGCGGGCGTTGTGTTGCGTAGCATTATATGCCGGGGTGCGGTAGTGACCCCGGACACGCCTTTGCGAATTGGTGACCGCGAGAGGGTGAAAGACTGTGAAGTGTTCTTGGGCACAGATGCGTCAACGAGCCACGAATCCGGTTATGCGACTTTATCGGGAGGTGACGCCGCCATCACCGGACTTGGCTCTCGGGACGCCTCACTTATAGCGCGGCCAATCTGGCCGTGATTCCTCTTGGAGTTGTCGGACACCTTTCATCTAGACTCTTAATGAATCCGATACCCCGCTACTAAGAGAACCTTGTCCGCATACGCGCTGGTCGGGTCTCCAAATCCATTGTAAGCGTGAAGGCCCTCACGAATTCCGTAGAGCCGAACGTATCCAGCGAGAATCTTCGAGCCTGCACGCACGTTCGTCTCCGGATCGAGGAGTTGCTGCCGGGTATACTGGCGCCAAACGCGCCAGTTGACTTGCGTCGGCCCTACCGCGTCTTTACTCGACACGGCGTTCGTCCGACAACTAGACTCGACAAAAATGAGCGCCGTGAGGATTCGGATGTTCAGGCCAAGGTCAACCGCGCTACGCGCCGTGGCCGGAGCCAGGTCCCCTCGGCAACCGTAGGAGCGGAAGAGCTTCCGTGCGATGTGTTCCACTCGGTCGTATTCCTTCTGTTTCCGCTCGCGGGCAAATTCCGCGCGTATATCCTCGGGAGAGTAGGCATGCACGTAAAGAGACTTCGGAGCCGCGCCCGGAGAGAGCAGACCAAACGGCAAGAGGCCCACAATCATCAGTGGGATGCTGAACGCTAATCCGTGAGCCAGTCTCGTTCTTTTCATTCGGCACTCCTGTACCACGCTCATAAGCCTAGATTCTGCGAGCACGCTGGCCAATGGGCCAGCTGTACCTTCGTGGTTGGGCTGGGCGTACCACGCCGGAAGCAGTACCCCGTCTTTGACTTTGGCGACTAAAGTGCGACAGGCGGGCCTTGACCGGCAGGGACCGTAAATGATTGTGCTTACAGTCGTTACGGCCCGAGGCCGGTAAGGGTAGGCTAACGCCCCTCGAAGGGTGGATCGGCTGGCAAGGGCGACTCCTCTCCGGCAACAATGCACATATAGAAGGTTAAACAGTTGGTTTGCCGGTTTGCCCATCGTATCGGTCGACTTCGAGACTTCGAAGCTAAACCCGTGCCTGTTTTCTGGCAGACAAGAAAGTGGGGATTTCGGAGTTCCGCGGAGTGAAGGTGCGGTGCGGCTCGGTTACCCAGAACGGCGTGCGATTCCGAGTTTGCGAATTCTTTGCTGGAGGGTGGATCTCTTCATTCCAAGATGCGCTGCCGCTCCGTTCAGGCCCACAACCCAGTTACACTGGTCCAGGGCTTTGAGGATCTGCTCACGTTCTGATTGCTCCGGAACATCGTGAAGTGCGCCGTTTGTAACGCAACTACACTGCCAAGTGGACCGCCGTGCGCATCAAGTTCTGGGCTGGCTTTCGACAAGTCCCTGGGCTCGGCCACTTCAGCGCCTACTCACAGTGCATCGCTGCCGTTGCGTTGGCCACGGCGCGCATGTTAGCCATGTAAGTCGTCGAATTGGTGAACGCGGATGCACTTCCAGTGCACGTGATGGGTTGCAGGCGAACAAAGTTGAAGCTCAACGTTGGCGCCAGCCTGGAGCCCTTCGGTTCACTCATAGCCGTATTCACGGTAACAACGAGATCGTTGACGGCCTTGTTGTAGGTGTTGACGTTTTCGACCATCTTATTGTAGCGGTCTACCACTTTGCTGCGCGCTGATTCACTTTCCAAAAGAGCTTTTATCATCACATTCTGACCTTCCAAGGCAACGTCCGCCAACAACCCCTCGGCCTGCGAAACGGTCGTCGCGTCTTGTAACTGGCGGAGTGCGTAAATCCGTTCGTATGTTTCCCCTCTCTCCTCTAGCCCCACTCTCTCCCCTAGTTCGACGGTGCAGTGGGTGTTGGCTATGCCCATTTGGCCGCGCCCTCCCTCCACTGCGTACCAACGAATGAATTCAGCGAGCTTGTCCTGCTGTAGAGAAACCCTTTGGTATTTGTCCTTCCCGCCGATGAAATAATCCACGCCCTTTTCTTGTGTGCCATCCCTATACTTTTTCATGCCCTCTTCGTATTCGGTCTTGCTGATTTCATCGGTTTTGTAAACCGCATCCAATCGAGCCGCCATCCGATTAAATTCGATGCACGGCTGCGGCTCGTTAGGAACGAACGTCCTTGGCACAGGAGTAGCCTGTGTCCTCTGCTGCGCCAGCATCGGGCCGCACATTAGTAAGATCGCCACGGAGATTAGAATCGTTCTCATGCTCCGCCTCCTTGAAACTTATTATGGAATTACTGCCTTGGACGACGCGTCCGGAAGTTTAAGCAGCGGCATCATAGCACCCTTGAAACTTGGCGCGCTAATAGACGTTGCGAACAGGATTGACCGCAGAAGGTTGGCAACGGTTGTCCGTACCAAAAACCCCATAAGCATTTGGGCCGAGGGGACTGCCTGCTTAGCGGTGTCGAAGTGTCCCCAATGCGATCTGGGCAGGTTCAAGATGCGCCTCGTCACCTCCAGGATCTCCTGACCCGTGAGGTGGGGGATAGAGCGATGGCATTTCAACCAGAGCACCGAGCCCACGCATCAATTCGCGTCGTTTTTGTGTAAGCACTTCACCGTTCAGAATTATGCTGCCGCTGTTTGGACCGAGCAACCCAAGCAAGAGACAGATTGTGGTCGTCTCCCCAGCGCTGTTCGACCTAGAAAGCCGTAGATGGTTCCGCGAGGGACGCGGAGGTCGATCCCATCAACGGCCGTACACGACCCAAACGTACGAGTGAGGCCGCCTGTTTCAATGGCGAATTGGTCGTTTATGAAGCAGCTACTCGGTCTTCAGCGAGAGGGCTGAGCGGGCGCCCTTCACCGCCATCACAGTGGATGCCAGAAACACAATGCAACTCGCCATCCAGGAGGCGAAGTTCGTGCTGCTGAACAATCCTCCATCTCGAGCATGAAAGTCAGATGCCGCGTATCGCTGGACAAACCAACCCCAAGTCAACACTCCGAGCGCCATAACCGCGACCGAACCGGCCAGCAGAATCGAAGGTGCTGTAAAACAGAGTTGCCGATGCTTCGACAAATCGCTCCGACGAATGGCTTGTCTGACACTGGTCGCAGTTACGATCGTTCCTGCCATCATCAGAACGAATGTCACGGAGCTTAGAGCCCAACGTGTGGCTAAAGGTGGCCAAACGTGTGGCGCCGCCCAATCACCGGTGACGTCCCAAGGTGTGGGGACCCAATGGCCGCCACTTAACCTCGCTGCCGTCACCATCCAGGCCGCCGTCACCAATACTGCGCAAGGCGGCACGGCGAGCCGACAGACGATATCCCACCGCTGAGCAGCGAACGCCGTTCTCGCCATAGTCAGGAACACGGGAATGCCAGCCGCGGCGAACGCGGCAAGGGCCAGAAGCGAACCGGCACTGACCAGGTTCCAGCTTGTCGACAGTGGCGAGTAGTTGTGCATCGCTGCCGCGAGCGGTGTGTCATCTACGGTCCAATAGAAATTGATGCCGGCCGCAACGGCACCCAGGTACGCGTACAGCATTATTGCCAGCGACTTTTGACGCCGGTCCATTTTGAATCTCCTGAAAGAGAGAGCGCGCTCGTCGAGCGCCCCCCCGATTACGTTGAGAATCGTTCGGAGGTTCGACGGATGGGTTTCCAGGAAGCTTTGGAATTCTTCGGCATAACGAGTTCGCCATGCCTGCGGGTACAAGCGGACTAGTTGGCTTACGAGCCGCGCGTTCATCGTGCCTCCAGCTTCCGAAGTCCTGCACGCGCGAAGCCATGCAACGTTGCAAGTTTTGCGCGCAGAACACGGAGCCCTTTTGCAGTCAACCGATATGGCTGGCGTCTTTGTTCGACCGGCAGTGGCTCAATCAGCTTTTCACGTTCCAACCGCGCGATTGCTCCGTAAAGCGTGCCTGGGCCGAGCCGCGTGCCGGACATGCGGACGATGTCCTCGATCATCGCGTGCCCGTGTTTCGGCCCGTCTGCGAGGCTCGTCAGCACCAGTAATGGTGGATCGGAATAGCGCCCAAGGTTCGGGTCCTGATCAGCTACGTCATGCGTACTTCGTGTCACGTAGTAGATGTAGCAGGAAGCTTGCGAGGATGCAAGCAGTATTTCGAGCACCTTGCGGCTCATGCCCTGCTTCATCTTTTCTTGGGCTGCCAGCTCCAGGAAACCGCGTAGTTCTTCTTCCAATTCCTCTTTTCAACCCGTTCCTTCCGGAACAGTGATCGAAGCCCGCTTGCTATGTTTCGCAGAAGAACCATGAATTACTCGTAACGCAAGGCCACCATGGGATCGACGCGGATGGCCCGCCGTGCCGGTATATAGCACGCCGCGAGCGCAACTAAGCAAAGCAACAACGTGACGACTACAAATGTCACAGGGTCCGTCGGGGTCACGCCGAAAAGCAGACTACTTAGCACACGCCCAATGGAGAGCGCTCCGCCGACACCGATTAGAATGCCCGCCAAAGCGATCCTTCCTCCTTGTCCCAAAACGAGTCGAAGCACCTCAAGCGGTTGCGCGCCCAACGCCATGCGAACACCGATTTCGTGGGTGCGCTGTGTGACCGAGTAGTGCATGAGGCCGTATACGCCTATCGCTGACAGGATGACCGCCAGGCACGCAAAAAGGTTCAACAAGAGAGTCTGGAAACGTCTTGGTGCCAGCTGGTCCCGAAGCGCGTCCTCGAGTGTACTTATATTGAAGACAGGTGCCGTCTCATCTGCAGACCGGATAGCCGCGCGAACAGCTCCTGCGAAGCCGCGTGGGTCGGCTGATGTTCTCACTACAAGGTCCATACCGCGTGCAGGGTGCTGGGATAGAGGCAAGAAAATCTCCGACACGGGATCCCGTGTGACGCCACCCCGGTGCATGTCTCCGACCACACCAACAACCGTGATCCATGGGTCTGCCGCTGTTTGGTACGCGAACTTGAATCGCTTAGCCAATGCGTCCTCACCTGGCCAGAAGCGCCGAGACATAGTGGCGTTGATGATGGCGGTTCGAGGAGAAGTGGCACCATCTTGTTCACCGAAGAAACGTCCTCGCAACAATGGCACACCTAGGGATTGAAAGTATCCGGGGCTAATTCCATCGTCGGTTACTTGAGAGACGGACGTGCCTCTAGATTCCGGCGAACGCCCTTCTACTATGACGGCCTCATCCGGGAAGGACGCGAAAAAAAAGTTATCAATGGCTCCAACGGCCTCGACACCTGGAATCGACCTGATGTGCTTTAGAGCTTGCTCGTAAAAGTCCCTCCACTGGGTTTCCGATTTGAACTTCGATTGCACGACGCGAGCGGTAAGGGCATGGTCTGAGCTGAAACCAGGATCAACATGCTGAACCCGTAAGAAGCTACGAGTTAAGAGACCTGCGCCGACTAACAAAATCACTGCCACAGCAAACTCACCCGCGACAAGCAGCGAACGGAGACGGACCACCGCGGATAATTCCGAAAGTTCGCGTCCCGATCCTTTCAGAGCCGAAATCGGGTCAGTTCCAGACACTCTCAGCGCTGGGAAAAGGCCAAACATGAAAGCGGCAAAAAATGAAAGGACCAGAGCAAAGGAAAGGACTCCAGAATCAATACCGACTTCATGCAGACGTGGGATGTCAGTGGGAGCCAGCCGGATTAGCAAGCGATCAGCAACGGCCGCGAAAGCGAGTCCCAAACCGCCAGAAATCAAGTACATCACTGTGCTCTCTATAAGCAATTGGCGTACGATTCGTTTCTTTCCCGCACCGAGTGCCATCCGAGTAGCGAGTTCTCTGGCGCGGGCCGCGCCACGTGACAGGAGTAGGCTAGCGACATTCGTACACGCAATGAAGAGAACTAAAAGAACTGCCCCGAACAGAAGCCACAGTGCAAAGCGGACTGGTCGTCCTGTTACATAGATGTTGAACGGCATCACATGGACCCCGAAGCCGAAGAAGTCCAAGTTTGCGGCAAGATCTGGATATTGTTGGGCCAGCTGAGCTCCAACCACGTTCATATCTGCTTGCGCTTGGGAGAAGGAAACACCACGTTTGAGCCTTGCCACCACGAAGCCTGAGGGCGTGTTTCTCTTGACTTTGAGGCCGCTCCAGTTCGGAAAAACCGTCAACGGCTCCCACAGGTCGACGGTCCTGGCGGGGAACTCGAACGTCTCTGGCATAACGCCCACAATCGCCATCTTCGTTCCGTCAACCTCGAGACTCTGACCAACAATGTCGTGAGATGAACCAAACGAACGTAGCCAAAGCCCATGACTTACAACGATTACGCGCTCGCCGCATTTTTCCTCCTCGCTCGAAAAGGTGCGGCCTAAGATTGGCTTCACTCCCATGAGGGAGAAGAGGTTTGCAGACGTCCTTCCCGCCACTAGACGCTCGGGCTCTTCGCCGGCAGTCAAGTTCACTGTGAATGCGCTGGCGAAGGCCATATCTTCAAAAGTTGAATTCTGCTTCCGCCAGTCTTCGAAATTGGGATATGAAGTGCGCTCCTCATGAAGGTTTTGCCTGACATTATCGGTCCATAGGACCGCGAGTCGGCTCGTCTCCTGGTAGGGAAGCGGTTTTAGCAACACGGCCTCGACCATACTGAATAAGGATGAGGTGGCTCCGATGCCCAGGGCGAGCGTAAGTACAGCAACGAATGTGAAGCCGGGATTCTTGCGCAGCATGCGGGTAGCAAAGTGCAAATCCTGCCACAACGTCTCGACAAAGGATTCCCAGCCGGCAGAGCGGACGACTTCCTTTGTAACTTCGCGGGTCCCCCGCTCCAAGCGCACGGCGCGAAGCGCATCCTTGCGGCTCATCCCCTCCTGAACCTTTTCTTCGGCTGCCATGTCCAGGAAGCCGTTTATTTCTTCGTCCAGCTCTCGGCCGACCTGTTCCTTTCGGAACAGTGCTCGCAATCCGTCTGAGAGGCTTCGAAGCAGTGACATGGGTCCTCATTCGTAACGCAAGGCCACGATTGGATCGACACGCGTCGCGCGCCGCGCCGGAACGGATGCCGCAAAGAGGGCGCTCGCAGCCAGAACCAGGGTTGCCGTGCCGAGTATCGCCGGGTCATAACTCTTCACACCATAAAGTTGCTGAGCGAGCAGGTGACCTCCTGACAGTGCGGCCGGTATGCCGATGGCGAGTCCCAGGCCGAGTTGGGCCAGCGCAGCGCGCAACACCAAAACGAGCACACTCCCGCGGTCGGCGCCGAGCGCCATGCGTATCCCGATCTCGTTAGTTCGCTGCGCGACACCATAAGCGGTTACGCCATACAGCCCGATGCAGGCCAGGATCAGTGCAAGCATGCCGAAGAGTTCTGTGAGCCGCGCGATGAGGCGTTCTTGATTAAAGTTGCGAGCCACCTGCTCGTCAAAACTCATCATGTTGAGAACGGGCAGATTCGGGTCGGCATCGGCAAGTGCCTTGCGGACAGCAGGCTCGAGATTCTCGGGCTTTCCCGCAACTTGCAATTCGATGGCACCGACCCAGCCACGAAAGGACTCTCCGGGCGGGGTTTGGAGTAACGGCAGAAAGAATGTGGCATATGCAGGACCGCGCGTGTCCTGATATTTGGCGTCCTCAACAATGCCAACGATTTCGTAATCGCCGCTGTGACTCACATCCGTCATTCCGAAGTGCTGGCCGATAGGATCCTCGTTCGGGAAGAATCGGCGCGCGAACGTTTCGTTGATGACAGCAACATTTAGACCGCCGGGCCTGTCGCGTTCCTCGATGACGCGCCCTCGCAGCAAACGCGTGCCGATCGTCTCGAAATAGTGAGGACCAACCCTATCCCAGGAGGGCGCCGTCCAGCGATAGTCCGGTGCTTTTCCCTGAATGTACACGGGTTCGTTCGCGTTGTTACCGCCCAGCGGGTTGTACCAGGACAGGCTTGCGCTCAGGACCCCGGGTATTTGCGGCATCGTCTCCTCAAGCCGCAGATAAAATCCGTCAAGCTTGTCTGGCGTGTAGCCGGACAGGGACGGAGCGATATTCACGATCAGCCGTCCGTCCGTCACAAACCCAAAATGCTGGCCTTCGAGATTGCGAAGGCTTTGCGTGAGCAGACCGGCTGCGATCAACAGCGCAATCGAGAATGCAACTTGTGCTACGACCAATGATTTCTGCAGTACCGAAGCGCGATCGCCCGTGGAACGGCCTGCTCCGCGCAGGGCCTCGAGGGGATCGGATTGCGACGCTGTCCATGCGGGTAAAACCCCGAACACGATACCTGTCATCAGCGATAGAAGGATGGAGAAACCGAGCACAGGCAGGGATGGCCGGGCGTCAATAGGAACATAGCTGGCCCCGCGAAAGGCAAGGAGCAGGATGGTACGTGTCCCGGCGTAGGCTACATAGAGTCCCGCCGCGCCGCCCATAAGCGCCAGAAGAACGCTCTCGGTGAGCATCTGCCGAATTAGGCGATGTCGTGGCGCTCCCAGGGCCAACCGCACGGCCATCTGCGAACGGTTGGCCGACCCGCGCGCCAGCAACAAGTTAGCGATGTTCGCGCAGGCGATCAGCAGAAGCAACGCAGAGAGTGTCACTAACAAGTGCAGGCCCGTTTCATAGTCAGTCCGCAGTTTCTCGACACCGCCAACTGCCGGCGTCAGGCGAATGTATTGTCGAGGAATGTCTTTCCTGTCTCGGTCGGGAATAACTTCGCGGTGACTGCTAAGCCACTCTTTTAATTCGACGGTGAGTCGCGCTTGCACGGGTTCCGGCGCAAAGCCGGACTTTAGTCGTCCCACAAGATACAGCCACTCCACGGCAGCGTTAGGGAGGCGCCATTTTTCCGGGTCGGCGGCCAAGGGCAGCCAGAAGTCCGGAGGATCGCTGCGAAGAGTGTCGCCATAAAATCCCGGTGGGGTCACCCCGGCAATCGCGCAAGGATCGCCATTAATGTTTAACGTTGAGCCGATCACAGATGGATCTAGCCCGAAGCGCTGCTCCCAGGTGTGGTAATTCATCACCGCAACGCGAGGCGCGCTTGCTGAGTCATCGGTCGGCGCGAGGAGTCGGCCAGCGAAGGCGCGGACGCCTAGCGTATTGAAGTAATTTGCCGAGACGAACTCCCCCTTATAGGGCTCGGCGGCAGACCCGTTACGGCGAACGCTTAAATCCGATGTCCAGGGCTCAAAAGCAGCGAGCTCGCTAAACTCAGGTGTGTGGTCGCGAAGATTCTCGTACAGCGCATAAGAATAAAGAACAAAACTACCGCCCTCCTGCGTCCCGACCATAACACAACAACTGTTATTGTCGCCGACACGATAGAGCTGCCTAGGATTTGCTACCGGCAGCGACCTCAGCATCACCGCATCAATGAGTGTAAAAATCGCCGTGTTTGCGCCGATACCTAGCGCAAGCGTGAGCACAACCGCAGCCGTGAAGCCGGGAGATTTGCCGAGCGTGCGTGTGGCGAAACGCAAATCTTGCCAGCAGGTCTCGACAAAGGATTCCCAGGAGCCAGAGCGGACGATTTCCTTGCTGACTTCGAGGCTGCCCCGCTCCAGGCGCACGGCGCGAAGCGCATCCTTGCGGCTCATGCCCTCCTTCATCTTTTCTTCGGCTGCCATCTCTAGGAAGCCGTTTAGCTCTTCGTCCAATTCCTGGCTGACCTGTTCCTTGCGGAACAGCGATCGCCATCCGTCTGACAGGCTTCGCAGCAGTGACATAGGCCTTACTCGTACCGCAAGGCAACTATCGGATCGACAGACATGGCCCTACGCGCCGGGATGTAGCTCGCGACCATGGCTACAATCAGCAGCAATAAAGGAACAGAAATGAATGCTATGGGGTCGTGCGCACTGAGGCCGAAGAGCATGCTGGAAAGCACATGGGATACAGCAGCACACGCGGCCACGCCCACAACCCCGCCGATCAATACCGGGCCTATGGCCTGCTCAAGGACAAGCTTCATGACTTCGGTGCGGTCAGCGCCGAGCGCCATGCGGACGCCGATCTCGTGCACGCGTCGGCTCACGCTGTAAGACACCACTCCATATACGCCGATCGAAGCGAGCAGAAGCGCGAGGGCGCCAAGTGCTCCCGAGAGCGCGGCCACAATGCGCGAGGGCTGACGCCAAACTTCGAGGTAATCCTCGAGTTTGGTCACGTCGACGGGCATGTCGGCGTCGAGCGACTGCACTACACTGCGAATGCCTTTCGCGGTCGCGGGGAAGTCTCCCGCATAGCGAACCAGCGTGTAAACGCGCAGATTGTCTTGCGGCCCAGCAGGAAAATAGAGATACGTCGTGTGGACATCGCCGAGGTGCGCGACTTGTGCGTCCCTCGCCACTCCGATAACCGAATATTCCCGCCCATCGCTTTCGCGCAGTGTTTTTGCCAGCGCATCTTCGTCGGGCCAAAGTCGCCGCGCTGTGGATTCTGTAACGACTACTCCGGGCGAGTCATGTGTCTCTCCTGGCAGAAATCCGCGCCCCCTCACGATGGGAACGCCGACAACGGAGAAATATTCTGGGGAAACGTGGTTGTATTCGATTCCAATTTTCTCAACACGGCCGGGAACTGTGAACGCGTCGGCGCTGAAGTCGTGGCTCAGCGGCGCGCACTCTGCCTGCGCAACTTCGATTACGCCTGGCAGCTCCGAAATGCGCTGCCGCAAGCGCCCCATAAATGCCGTCCCTCGGGTATCGTCGTAGCCCTGCTGACCGAGGTTCAGAAACATCGTCGCGACGCCCTTCATTTCAAATCCGGGATCCACTGTCTGCGCATGGTAAAGTCCGCGCAACAGCAGTCCTGCCGCCAACAGCAGGATCATGCACACCGCGACTTGTGTGCCCACCAACGCGTTGCGCAAAAACCGCCCGCTTCTTTTGCCGGGGCCGGAATGAGCGCCATCTTCCTTCAGCGAAGTGTTCAGGTCCTGCCGCGAACTCTGCAAAGCCGGAATCAGCCCAAATCCGATCCCCGTCAAGAACGTAAGCCCCAGCCCGTAGCCGAGCACACGGAAGTCGGGCGCAACATTCAGCGTGAGGGTGGAAACCTCATGCGGCAGGTGAGAGATTATGAGCCGCGTGATTGCTTCGAAGGACCAGAATGCAAGCAGCGACCCGAGCGTACCCCCGATCAAGGAAAGCAGAAGGCTCTCCGTCAGCAATTGCTGCACCAAACGCCACCGGCTGGCGCCAATGGATAGCCGCAGTGCGATTTCCTTCTGCCTCACCGACGCCCGCGCCAGCAAGAGATTGGCCACATTCGCGCACGCAACCAGCAGTACGAGGCCGAAGGCTGCAAAAATTACAGAAACCACGGGAGTCAGGATTTCCCGTTCCTCCTGCCTGCTGAAAAATGTCGCTGTACGCACCGCCAGCGAGGTACTCCGTCCAGGATGCAGTAGGTCAATTCGCCCAGCAATGACGTTGAGGTCCGCGCGCACCTGCTCCATCATCACGCCAGGCTGCAAGCGCCCAAGCACCGCCAGCCAGCTCAAATTTTCATCCGCCATGCGATCGCTCCACGGGTCCAGTACTTTTTGCATGGTTATGGGTGCCCAGAATGAGCTGGGAATCGGCTCTGTGCCCCTGAATCCCGGCGGCGCAATTCCAACCACGGTGTACGCTGTGCGATTTAGGATGATCCTTTTGCCCACGAGCGACGGGTGGCTTGCGAACGTGCCTCGCCATAAATCATCGCTAATCACCACCACAGCGTTTCCACCTGGCGCTGCACAATCAGATTCGACAAATCCACGGCCCTCTGCGGGATGTTCTCCGAGAACGTCGAAGTAGTTGCAGGTAGCTAAAGCTCCTGTGAGCTCCTTCATCTTGCCACCGCCTAGGGTTGCTTCAACAAAGGGCTCATAGGCTAAAAGTCCCGAGAAGACGTGATTGTGGTCGCGATAGTCCAGATATTCCGAGTAGGAAAACATGCTGGACCCGTTGTGCGCGTTGCGCTTGAATTGTCCGTGAAGGATCTGATCTATGCTGACCACTTGTTCGGCGCGAGGAATTGGAAGCAGACGCAGCGCGGCGCCGTTTAGTACGGAAAAGATTCCCACATTGATTCCAACGCCCAGAGCAATCGCCAACACGGCGGCCGCTGTGAAGCCAGGATTGTTGCGCAGCACGCGGACGGCGAAGCGTAGGTCTTGCCAACAGGTCTCCACAATTGATTCCCAGCCCGCAGCGCGGACTGCTTCCTTCGAAACTTCGAGATTTCCTCGTTCCAAGCGCACGGCGCGAAGTGCATCGTTGCGGCGCATCCCCTGCTTCATCTTTTCTTCGGCGGCCAGCTCCAAGAAGCCGTTTAATTCTTCGTCAAGCTCCTTGCTGACCTGCTCCTTTCGAAACAACGATCGGAGCCCGCCCGCTATGCTTCGCAGCAATGACATGGAACCTCCCTACGAAGCCTCCAAGATTCTGGCGATTGCCGCCACTTGCCTTCCCCATTCTCGTGTTTCGCTGTTGAGCCTCTTTCGTCCCTGTTCTGTTAGGGCGTAATACTTTGCTCGCCGGCTATTCTCGGTGGCTTTCCATTCGCTTCTGATCAATCCGTCTCGTTGCAGCCGCTGAAAGGCGACAAACAGCGAACCGGCGTTGAGGCGGAAAACGCCTTTGCTCATCTGTTCGAGCCGGACGGCGATCCCGTATCCGTGCATGGGTTCGAGCGCCAGTGTTTTCAAAATGAGCATGTCCAGAGTGCCTTGAACGAGATCACTCGGCTGGTCCGCCATAAACTCATTCCTCCTGAAGATCAAGTGGAAGAATACACCTCTCCTACTGATTGTCAAGAGGAGGACCGGAGAGCAAGCAGATGGTTGTCTGGCCCACCTCTCCGAAGCGCATTAGAAACAAGGGGATAACTTCCGGTTAGCGCTCATCCGACCGCAATCGCGGATTGGACCCTGGCAAATCTCCGCTAGACACTACGCGATTACTCGCGGGTTTTCGATGACTCACATGTAAACCCTTCGAAATGAGGTGGTTCGGTGCTCAGCGCGTGAATAAACGTGCTGTTAAACAGTCTGGGATGCTTTGTCCAGCGCCGGCCCTTGGACTCTCATCACGATAGTTGGTTAACACAAGAGGCTTCCATTCCGTCTTACCTGTGGTCTGGCTTTGTCATTTGGGAGGGCAGAAATGAAGTCAATTTTGTGTTCCGCCGCCGCAGTTCTCGCGATTGCTCTCTGCCTGGGAGTCGTGAACGCGAGCGGGCCGATAGCCGTATATGCCCTGGTGGATAAGGTGGCGCTCGAACCCAACGCGGACAAGCCGGAACGTATCCGGATCTCGGGCGTCTTCATCACAGCCGAGGAGCGCTCCGACGTGTATTCGGCACCGCAACGCGGATACCTCTATTTCGGGTTGCCAAGAGGCAATGAGGAACTCGCTCGGCGGGAATGGGCGGATCTGAAATCCGTCGCCGGCACGCGTCAGGTAGTGGGACTTGGGTCCAGTTGGGGCGCGAAAGTCCGCGTCAGGAAGCCGGACGAGGAAGCGAAGTCTCCGGACGACTATCCGATGGGAAACGGCTTGATCAAAATAAATCCCGAGCAGCCGAGGGCCAAGGCGCTGCTGGATTATAGGGACCGCTGAACTCGAATGGCATCCATCGCAGGGCATTACGCGCGGACGGGAATCTGGCGCTTCTCGCGCCGCGACGCTAATCTGGTGGCGCTGGCCGCGCTGCACGCCGCGATCCTAGTGGTGTGGCCGGTGGCGCCACTCATTGCGGTGGGAGTGTGGTGGAACTCAAACACGATTGCGCACAATTTCATACACCGGCCCTTCTTCCGATCGGCGGGGATGAACCGTCTGTTTTCCGCAGCGTTGAGCGTTCTTCTGGGTATTCCGCAGACGCTCTGGCGCGACCGGCACCTGGCGCATCACACGGGCGTCGAATGGCGATTGCATCTTTCGCGGCGCCTTGTGGCCGAGACAGCGCTGGTGGTTTGCCTTTGGGTGTCGCTGGAATCGCTGCAACCGCGTTTTTTCCTGCTGGTGTATCTTCCGGGATATCTGGCCGGGCTGGGGTTGTGCGCGATGCAAGGGCATTGGGAACATGCGGTGGGACGGCCCATCAGCCATTACGGACGCATTTACAACCTTCTGTGTTTTAACGACGGATATCACGCCGAGCACCACGCCGCTCCCGCGATTCACTGGACAAATCTGCCGCGTCTCACGGAGGCCGGCGCGGCTACCAGCCCATGGCCGCCGTTGATGCGCTGGCTGGATGACCGGCCGCTGGAGTCTATGGAGCGTCTTGTGCTGCGGTCACCGTGGTTGCAGCGCTTCGTCCTGCGGACTCATCGACGAGCCTTTCGGGCTCTGCTGCCGCAGTTACAGACCATTCGCCGCGTCACCATTGTGGGCGGCGGGCTTTTTCCGAGGACGGCGCTGATCCTGAAAGAACTTCTTCCCGCGGCACACCTCACGATCGTCGACTCTGATCCGTGCAATCTAGAGACGGCGCGCGAACTCCTCGACGGGAACATAGAATATCGCAACGAGCGCTATGTGCCTGGTGAATCGCTCGATTGCGATCTGACCGTAATTCCGTTGTGTCTGCGTGGCGAACGCGCAGTGATTTATTGCCGTCCGCCCTCGCCATCGGTTCTGGTGCATGACTGGATCTGGCACCGCCGCGGAACCGGAGCCGTAGTTTCCACCGCGCTGCTGAAGCGTCTTAACCTGGTTCGGCGATGAGAAGCGTTAGTCTGCTCCTGGTCTTCGTCCTGGCCAAGCTGGTCATCGTATGGGGCCATGCCGCGCCGGTAACGGGCTGGTCTCTGCTAGCCTACGTGTGGCAGGACGTGATGGTCGCGCTGGTGTTTGGCGCGTTCGACATCGCGCTGCAAAGGATCAGAGGAGCAACTCGAATTGTCTGGGCGATTTACTGGGCTATTGCGATCTACACGGCAATCAACATTCCCGTGGGGCGCGTGGTTTCCACTCCACTGACACGGCCTATGCTTCGCGCGGCGCGTGGGCCCCTGGCCGATTCCATGCTGGTCTATCTGACCGCAACCAACATCCTGCTCGTTGTGTTGGTCCTGGCGGCGGCCGCTGGTTTACCGTGGCTGACGCGCCGCATGCCGCGGCAGTTCGCGAGATTGGCCGTGGTTTGTGCCATCGCGGTCGTCCTTCTCGGACCAATGGCGAGCAGCCGGGCGGAGACACGTGGAATGGACCGCAACGTGATAACGGCGTTGATCGGCACTGGATTGCCGCATGTAGTGGCCGGCGACGGAGCGAGCGAATGGCGCGAATCTCGCTTCGAGGTAGACGGAACCGGAGACCTTTCGCGGTTTGCAGGAACCGCCCAGGGGCTCAACCTGGTGATGGTAAGCCTGGAATCGACCGCAGCCCAGTATCTCTCGCTCTACGGCGGCGAGTACGAAGTCATGCCCAATCTCAGCGCCCTAGCGCGAAGGGCGCTGGTATTCGAGAATGCCTATGCGGTTTACCCGGAGAGCATCAAGGGGCTGTTCTCGGTTCTGTGTTCTACGTTTCCCGCTTTCGACAGCAAGCCGGAAGAGTATGCGAATTTAGAGTGCCACTCGGTGGCTTCGGTTCTCGGAGACGCCGGTTATCGCACAGCCATGTTCCACTCGGGACGCTTTGGGTATCTGGGGATGGAGTCGATTATCCGCCACCGCGGTTACGAGACGCTGGAAGATGCCGGCGACATTGCAGGCAGCCACAATTCGAGCTTTGGCGTTGACGAACCGGCAACGGTGACGAGGATGCTGGCATGGATCGACGCTCTGCCGCGTGGGCAGCATTTTTTCCTCACATACCTGCCCATTGCGGGCCATCACCCCTATGCCACTCCGGAGCCCGGCCCCTTCGCCGCGACCACCGAGATCGATCAATACCGCAACGCCTTGCACTACGGGGACGTTTCGCTGGGTGCGCTCATCGCAGGACTACGCGCGCGAGGGTTAGAGGAGAACACGGTCTGGGTGATTTATGGCGATCACGGCGAGGCCTTCCGCCAGCACCAGGGTAACTACGGTCACACGTTTTTCCTCTACGACGAAAACATTCACGTGCCGTTTCTTATCGCCGCGCCCGGCCTGCTGCGTGGACAGCAACAAGTGCGCAAGGTGGTCAGCCTGGTGGACACCGCGCCGACCATCCTTGACCTGATGGGCATTGCGCCGCCGAAGAATTACCAGGGCCGCACCATGCTCGATGCCGCGCCGCGAATGGCACTCTTCTTTGCAGACTACTCTCTGGGACTTCTGGGCCTGCGCGACGGGCGCTGGAAGTTCGTATATGAGATCGGATCGGGCAGGGCACAGCTGTTCGATCTGGAGCGCGATCCGAGGGAGATGTCGGACGTATCGGCACGCGAGGCGGCGCGAGCGTCGTGGTATGGCCAGGTAGTGCGTGGCTGGTGCAATGCGCAGAAAGGCTACATCGACCGAGCCGCGATCCCGTGACGGAATTTCCCGCGACAAACGCGGTAATGTTGACCGAACCGATCAACTCCCGGATGGGCTACCCGGAAGGGATCCAAAAACGGCGATCTCGGAAGTTATTTGTGGTGAAGCACATTGGCGGTAATGGCCCAAGAATATGTGCTTGTGAGCAGCGATATCCCCGAAATTCGCGCTATAGAATCAGCTATTTGCGGTCAACGGAGAGGAAAGGTTTTTGGGCAACTCGACGCGGCAGGCCAGCAGTGGCTTCCAATAGCTTACTTCCGAGTTTGGGATCGCGACGGGCACTTGATGTCCGGTAACGGCACTGTCCTCGAATGGGTTGGTGATAGTCTAGTTGCAGATATTTTTGCGTGACTTGCTCTGGGCGGAGCATTCGCTGAGCGCGGAGCCAAGAAGTATGGCATCGAAGTTCACCGCGAAGTCTGTATTCGTCGGTCTTTCGCTATCGTTCTGTGCCTGGTTCCCACTTGTGTTGGCCTCTCCTCAAGGGTCCCGCTCATCTGAATCGAACTATGGATGCTGCGTCTATGGCTCAAATCCAGAGCAAATTTGGAATCGCCTTTTTTCCATACTGTTTATTCGGAAACACGAGGGTGGAACCTATGGGGCGGACGAACTCGATCCATTGCTTTGGACAGAGACACGGTTCCTGCTCAGTGAGCCTTCTCACGGCTCCGCACTCCATCTCCTTGACGAGTTTTTGGAGGCTCAAGGCCAGAATCAAGTTCATGACTCAGTCAAGAAGGCAGTGCTGGAGCACGATCTTTGGGCGGTGTTCGACTGGTCGACCCGGAGACAGGACAATTATCCAGTGGAGCGTCGGGACCTTCAGATTCGTTTAGCGGAAGTTTTGCGTCGCCTTGCGTTAAGTAAGAATGAGATTGCATCTCTGCCGGACAACTATGAGGCCGCCGTAAAATCTGGACAATTTGCCCAGCAGTACAATCCTGAGAACCGTGATCGTGCCTTCTTGCCACCCGACCTCTTCCAAACCGACGGCTCGTGGATGTGCATTGGCGGAAGCCCAGGTCTCGTTTCGAAGCATCACGTAATGGAATTCTCTGGGCGCTCTCGTTTCATTGAATTCATTCGCTTTCCCCAAGGGCGCAAGGCAACACTCGACTATCTGCGTGCTTTGAGGGACTACCCAGACCCGTGGGGCAGGCACCCTACGGGCGATAGAATGCTTTCAAGTCCCGCTGTACCGCAATTTCCTGCTGGAACCGAATTGGCCCTGGTCCGTCAGATGAACCTTTTCGATCACGACGGCGCTCTTGTGAGTGCTCCAATTACCGAAAGCGTACAGATAAGGGTGTTCCACAACGTTCCGGCGATTGGTCCAAACTGGCAGTACGACCAAAACGCTGCTGCGACATCGCAAGATGTGTACGAAATCAAGCTGAATCGCGCGAAGTTGTTTGCAGGGAAATCAGGTGGGCTGGGAGCCGTGACTCGTGATGATCAAGATTTCCGCATTCTCCAGTCCCACGGATTCGATTTCGACGGACCCGCAAGAATTTTGGACGGCTGTGCGACATGCCATACGGGCTCCGGCATCTATTCTGTTCGAAGCATTGCCTCGCTGCTAAAGCCGAGCCAAGCCCAGCGGGGAGCCGCAGACGCTTATCGCAATGAGACAACGGCGACGCTTTTCTGGAAACAGGACCAATACGATTGGGGCCTCCTTAATGGCTATTGGAGGAGCGGGGCTGTGAAAGGATCCGGACAATAGGGTATTCGGTGAAGGTCATGTTTTGCAGCTCACGACCGCCGGTCCTCTCAAAATTTTCGGCCTATTTCATGAACTCCGCACTGTCAACTCCTGGAAAGTGAAACCGGAGAAGCGCTCCTGGTTTCCGCTCAAGAAACTTGAGCAACCGCAGGCGTGCCACGACCATTTGGCCGAGGATGCCCAGAAACCCCACTTCTACTCGAGTTGCAAGCGACTGATTCTGTTCGCCCTGAATTCTCCGTTTTGGAGGCCCACAAAGAAATGATTTTGGGGCAGTATTGGCTGACCGCAATGGATCACAGCGGCCTCGGAAGCAATTCCGTCTGTTGGAGGCACTCGCACGGACTCGGGAGCCAGCTCTGCCAAACGGGTCAGAAGTCTTACGACAGCCCGTGGAACTTCAAGTGCGTGATTGCTGCCTTGCGAAGCCCGAAGAGCTGAATCTGCCCGGCTTCGTTGCAACAACGAGTGGCACAAGTTGTCGTAGGGTTGTGGGAAATCGCGTTGTGCCTAACTTATATTGCCTCGGGCGCACCAGGCATTGCATCCTCGCTAGCCAGGAACTGCGGCCAGGATTCCTCGCGGTCCCGGTGTCGTTCAGCCACATACAACGCCGCCAGATACCCCGATAACGGGCAAACTTAATTTTATATGTGCCGGCCTCGAAGATATGGATGAGCCGGAGATTGTTAGGCCAGCTTTCAATGTAAGGGTGCGCTCTCCGTTTTTCTTTGCGAGGACAGGAGCAAGAGCGCCCACTTGGCCATGTCATCGGACGGAGAAAGAGAGGCAGCTTTCTGGCGGGCGGTAGCCGCGGCGTCCTTGAGGCCATACTGCTCATAGATTTTGGACGCGAGTACCCAGGGCTTCGGGTCGGACGCGCCGCGGTCATCAGCATCGAGCGCCTTCAGCAAGGAACGCTGTGCATCGTCGGGCATGTTGAGAGACGCCTGCAAGTTACCGACGGTGTACCAGTAATTCGCCGAAGTCATTTCTGGAAGATTGGACCATTTATCAAACTTCGAGAGAACCTCAGAATCCGGTTTGCCATTGAGCAAGGAATTCCAAGCTTCGAGCAGCAGTTCATCCGGGCCGGAATAGGGCGAATCGGTGATGGACTTAAGATACTGTGAGGCGCGCTCGCGTTCCCCCAAATGAATCAAGCTTGTAGCCATGTCCAGCAAGGCATCGCTGTTTTTTGAGGAGGACTTCAGTTTTCGCTCAGCCTCGGCCTGAAGGCCTTTCCAATCGTTTTGGGCACTCAGCGCTTTGGCAAGAAAGCGAAAGCCCTCGCGCTCGAACACGCGATTGGTCTCTAAGCGACGGGCGCACACGAGGAGCTCGCCCCATTGCTTGCTCTTTTCAAAGCTCTGGCACAGAGCCAGATCGATTTGACCTCGTTCGAGGAGCGAAGCGGCATGGCCCCGCGCTTCCGTAAGAAGTTCGATAGCTTTCGGTGAACCGTTGAAGGGACCTATGAGCGCGGCCGCCGAGGTGGTGATAGCCGTGGGACCACGCGTAGACTCCACAACGCCTGACCATAGGTAACGGGCGGCGGGCATGACTGTAACTGTAAAGCCAGAAGGCGCACCCTGAACGGCGAAAGACGGGCCTTGTACATCGGGGACGACGAGGTCGAGCCATGCTTGGGCGGACTTGATGTCCTGGTGACCCAACAATTGGAAGACTCGTTCGCCGACCTGGTCGGGGCTGTCGCTAGTGCCGAGAATTTTGTACTTTCCGTCTTCCTGCACGACATACATGACGGGGAGCGGGCCGAGAGAGGAGATCCCGGAGATGCGGTAACCAGGATCAGCGCCACCCGGATTTTTGATTTCCAGAATGCTTACGGCAATGTCGAGAATATTTTCCTGGCTGAGGCCCGCAGAGATGAGGCGATTACGTGCGGCAATGGAATTTCGCCAATCCCGCGAAACTCCTTCCTCGAGAGAAGTCCAATCGTCACGCTTGGTAAAAAAGGGCTTGAGGTGCTCCAGATTAGGATTTGCGGAATAAGTCTCGAGAATAGCCTGTGCTACTGGATAACGGGGGTCCTCTTCGGGATACAGATTCGAATCGTAACGCCTCATTTTTAGAAGCATATCCATGCGAGCCTGCACATCATTACTACTCTGCAAGCGCGAAGCGGCTTTCAAAAGATCGTAAGCCTGCGAATAGTGACGCAATTCCACCAGCAACCCGCTGGCCTGCAGCAGCGTGACGAAACGCATGCGCTCGTCCGGGGAGTTGGACTGTGAATCAATGATAGCGCGAGCAGAATTTTCGGTGATGGCTGTCAGAACGGTGGAAAACGCCGGCTGAATGGCTTCGCCTTGCATTTTCTTGAGTTCTTCGCGCGCCTCGGCGTAATGGCCGGCAAAGATAAGGTCCAACACGAGATTTTGCGTGATGCCAGCGGCGGGATTGATTTTCTCCACGTCGCGATAGAGCTTTATGGCTTCGTCGAGCTTGGCGCGAGAACTGTAGCGCACTCCGTCCGCATCGGTTTCCAGCAGGATGGCCAGGTCGACCTTGGCGATTATATCGTCGGGCTCCAACTTCAGAGCTTCGCGAAGAGATTTTTCCGATTCACCGAAGTCCCAGTTGCCGTGAAACCTTCTGCCAAAACTGTCGAACTGATAGGCCCAGGCCAGCGCCTGCCAACCCGCACTGAAGGAGCGATCCTTTTGAACAACCTGCTGGGCAACGGCAAGGGCGCCCTCCACGGCTCCGGCACTGACCATCGTTCTGGAAAGACGGACTTGCGCGCCTAAATCCTCCGGATGGCTGACAGCGGAGGACGTGACTAGCTTCAGAGCCTTTCCGGTTTCACCCAGCGCGACATCCTCGCTCGCTTCAGAGACGAAGCGAATCATTTCCGTGCCCGCGGAGGGGGATGTGTAAGGGCGCAATCCCTCGCGGAGTTCTTGGAATTCGGCGGAAGTAATCCGTCTTTTGCCCGAGTTGAAGAAGAAAATCGCATCGACGGTGCCATCGGCATTGGTCCGAAACTGGCGCTTGTACTCGGTTGTCCCTAATTTGAGATCAATCGAGCGGGCCAGTTCCTTGGGCTTAAAACCAGAAGGTGGGTAAATTTTGTAGCGGTACTCCGTAGTGTGCGGCTCGGGAAAAACAAAATCGCTTTTGCGATCCTGCGTTTTGTCTTCCGGCTCGGTTCCGAAAAGTCCGGGGAAAAATGGGTACGGTAAATCACGAACCACCAAAGACGGGAAAACGATTGCCACGGCGTCATCCTGGGCGGTGAAAGCGCGCTTGGCCTGTTTTGCGGTGAGTTGAAGTTTGAATGGTTCGCTAAAGTCGCTTCTGGAAGTGACCGCATACTCACCCACGGATTTCGCAAGAAAATCTCTCTTCACATAGAGTTCAAGCTCCTCTTTGATTTTCTTGTCGTCACTGCCAGCGTAGAGCTGCCGGAAGCGCGCTTCGGATGAACCGCGGGCTTCTAACACCTCGTTAATCTGGCCGGCGCCAAAGCCACTCATGTGCATCTCGATCGTGTGAACTGAACGATTGTATTCGGCAGGTGATTCGGGAGTTTTGAGGAGTGCTGAGGTTTCCCGGTTGGCAATCAACGCGAGTCTTCCCTGATCCGCTGGAGGTATGTCGCCCACTCTGGTTTCGGCGGAGGTAGCGTCGATCCAGATAGGAGGATCGGCGGCAACATAGACAATGGCGTGACTGAAGACCCCAAGTCCGGGGAGATTGGGGTCTACATCCGTATCAAAACCAGCACTGAGTAAGGCAACGTAGGATTTCAAGCCGACTGAGCGCAAAGCGGCAACCAGCAGCGCCGCTTTGTCCTTGCAATCCCCGTAATTCCGCTTGAGCGTTTCCTCGGGTGTATGCGGCACGATTTCGGATTCGCCGAATTCCAGCCCCGTATACCGGACAGCCTTATGTAGCCTCGCTGCAATCTGCGCGGAAACTACCAATGCTGGCTGAGTCCGATCAACGCCTTGGAGAAGTGACTTCAAGTCGCCGGTTCGGATTTGTTGATCAACGATAGCTTCGTAGCTCGCGGCAACTTGTTGCCACGACTTGGCGGTCGAAAAGGCAATATAGGGGTAATTCGGCACGTCGAACGGTAGGTTCCCTTCCACGTTTTTTCGCACTTCGAGGGGGCCCCAGTCGCATTCCCATTCCTCCCTGGCTACCGTTTCCCCGCGGCGAATCGCAGAATCAGGGATCAATTTGCTGACAACCTGCAGCGGAATGTTCTTCGCCGTCGATAGGGAGAGCCGGAATCTCTGAATAGGCACGGCATCATAAACAATGATTCGTCTGGCTTCGCCTATGTCCAAAAGAGGGGCGCTCTCGCGAACGGTGATTTCGTACTCAACCACCGCTCCGACAGCAACAGCAGGAAGCGGAGCACGAATGACCCGGCGGTCGGAAAAAATGGTCTGGTCGTACTCTTCTGCGGGGGAATCCGCTATGGTTTTTGGTTCCAACCAATGCACGGTACCGTCGGCCGCGATGACCCGCGCACGCAGTTCCGGCTTGCTCTCATGCCAGGGCTGGAATTCCTGCTCGACCGATGCCCACTCTTCCAGAGCATCTTCATTTGCGACCCGGAAAACCTTGCGCACTTTAGAGGTAATGCGGCCACCTTCATCGATGGCAATTTGGTGTTGCTCGAGCAAGATGAGCACGGGCTGAGTTTCAGGCACGGGAATGCGCTTTGCTGCGTCCAGCAAGACTTGCGGATTCCCGGCAAAGGGCACGTCCCAGGGCTCGGCAGCACGGAGAGATAGACCGGAGGGAAACTGGAGAAGAGCAAGGAGAACAAGTATCCTAGTCGCACTCATGCGAGTCATTTTATCTCCTTTGCTAGTCCAACATCGGCATCTAATCAAGACATTATATTTAGACAGGTTATTTTAATGTTGAGATCGCCCTCTTGGCGGAATTCCTCCTAGCGACTACCCGAGCCCAACTTGCGGAACGGGAAGCGGTGCCGGGCAGTCGCGATGATTATAACCACATGGTTGGCGGATTCTGACCGAGATGTCCGATCCAGGTGGGTGTCTAACAGGAGTACAAGACCTGAGGTTCACCCTTTCCGGCGCCCTACGCGGTTTTGCGCAGGCCTTGCCGCAGAATCACTCGTTTGCGGCTACCTCAACTAGCTGCCCTCAGTGAACAGGCGTGTGCAAGCGCCTGCCCACAAACCACTCGACAATAAGATAACTGACCTGGAATAAAGCAATTCTAGCCAACGATGCAACCGCTTATAAATCATACATTTCTGAGCAGGCTAGAAACGATACGCTGCGAAGTTCCTTTGCTGTCCTTTAGGGCCGGCCGGCCCGCGAAACCTCATGAAAATCACTTAGAGTTAAGATCGTAACGGCCCGGAGCGGCGAGGTCGAGGAATCAGTGGAGAAGTCGAGGCCGTTTTGCTGTCTGATCCGGAGCGTGCGTGATTGAGCGAATAATTGGGCGTCGCTGTTCTCCTCTGGGGGAGCGGCGATAGCCCGCGACCCTGGTTAAAGTAACCGCAGCACGCTCTCCGCGTCCGGCCAGGAGGAAGTGATGTCCTACAGAATAGCGGGAATCGATGTTCACAAGAAGATGCTGGCCGTAGTGGTGTCCGACGTCGAAATCGAAAGCGAGTACCAGTAGGTTCTAGGCCGCTATGGCATCAGCTCCTCAACTAGATCCTGGCATAGTTTCCTGTCTGTACGGCTCCCCCAAGAAGAAAGCATCTTTGTCGCACAAGAGTTGCGATGAAGGAACTCGTTGAGGGTATTGCTAGCCCCTAGAGAGGGAAAACCGTTTAAAGTCAACGGGTGATCACGCTGGATGTCATCCCGCTTTTCCGCCATTTGAAACCTGCCGAGCTTCAGGCCCTGCGGATCATCGCCCGGGAACGACGTTTCAACACCGGGCAGGAAATCTTCCTGGAAGGTGAGCCCGGCGATGGCGTCTATTTCGTCAAGGACGGCATCGTGGAAATTTCCTCCGGCAAAGGCGGGCGCCACGTCTTTTCCCGGCTCGGCCCGGGCGAAATTTTCGGCGAAATGGCCGTCATCGAAGATCGCCCCCGTTCCGCAACGGCCTCGGCGGTGCAAGATTCGGAAGTCTATTTCCTGCCTCGCGACGAAATGCTTGCATTCATCGAACGCTCGCCCAGACTGGCTTTCGCCCTGCTCCAACAAATCAGCCTCCGCCTCCGCGAATTCAACCAGTTTCATCTCCGCGAGTTGATCCAAGCCGAAAGCCTCGCGGTCATCGGCCGCTTCGCGCAGGGGATTATCCACGAGCTAAAAAATCCGTTGAGCATCATCAGCCTCTCGTCGGAGATGTTCGACATGCCCGGCGTCAGTCCTGAAATCCGCGCGAAATCGCTACTGCGCATCCGTAAGCAGGTCGAACGCATCAGCGACATGGTCAGCGACATTTTGATTTTCACCCAGGGCGCGAAAATGGACGCGGACCTCAAGCCCGGCGACTATCGGGCTTTCATTTTGGAACTCGTCAGCGATCTGCGCACCGAAGCGGCCCTCAAATCCACACAAATCGAAATGGAGCAGGTCCTGCCGGCCGCACCCGTGCAGTTCGATCCACGCCGCTTGAGCCACGTCTTTTTCAACATCGTCGACAACGCTACCGATGCGATGCCCAACGGCGGGACCATTTTCCTGCGATTCCAGTCCAACACAAACGAAATCATCACCGAGATCGAGGACACCGGGCCCGGCATCGCACCAGAGATTACCGGAAAACTGTTCCATCCGTTTGTCACGCATGGCAAAGCCCACGGCATGGGTCTCGGACTTTCCATCTGCAAAAAGATCGTCGAGGGCCACGGCGGGCAAATTTTCGCCCGCAATGAACCCGGCCGCGGTGCGATTTTTTCTTTCACGCTGCCCCTGGCCAAATGATCATTGCCCGCTAACTAGTTGACTGTAACGGTCTTGCTGCTGGCCGAGGGCCATACCTGGGATGAAGTGTCCGAGCGCATCGACTGCAGCCGGGGTTTTGTAGCCAGTTGGAGCAGACGATTTACCGAGCAACGCATCGCGGGACTTTACAGCCGGCATTTGGGGCAAGTCGCCACCGTGCTCACCCCGAAACTGGAAGCACGGATTCTGGAGGCGACACGGCATGTGCCGACCGGGGGAGCAACCCGCTGGAGCACGCGCAAACTGGGAGCGCATCTGGACGTCAGCCACATGATGGTGGCACGAGTGTGGCGTAAGCACGGACTCCAGCCGCGTCGCATGGAGCGCTACATGGCCTCGAACGATCCGGATTTTGAGACCAAGGCGGCCGACATTATGGGGTTGTATCTGAATCCGCCAGCGCATGCCGCGGTGTTCAGCGTGGATGAAAAAACCGGGGGTAACGGGGGGTAACTGCGCGCTGGACGGTAAGGCAATAATGCCTTACACTGGCAATGGGGGAGGTGACGATGACCAAGCTCAAGGTCACTGCGAAGGGGCAGGTTACGCTCAAGCAGGAGCTGCTGAAGCATCTCGGTGTTAGTCCCGGAGAGAAAATTGAGGCTGAGAAGCTACCGGATAGGCGGATCATTGTGAGCGCTCCCGCACAAGATGGCACGATTTCTGATTTCATTGGCTGCCTCTCCCAGCGGGGTGGGGCGAAGCTCACGATCGAAGAAATCAATGAGATCGCCGCCCGGGGATGGGCGAAGGCGAAATGAAAATCACAGCAGACACCAACGTGCTCATCAGAGCCGCTGTCCAAGACGACCCACATCAGGCCCGCGTGGCGGCTAAGGCCTTGCGGGAGGCCGATTTAGTTGCTGTGCCTGTACCGGCTCTTTGCGAGTTTGTGTGGGTGCTTCGCCGCGGTTACAAGAAATCGATCTCTGATATCTCCGATGCAATTCATCGGCTCATGAAGAGCAACAACGTGGTAATGAATCGACCAGCTACAGAAGCGGGGCTGTCGGTATTCGATGCGGGTGGCGACTTTGCTGACGGTGTAATCGCGTATGAAGGGGATTGGTTGGGGGCAGAAGAATTTGTTTCGTTCGACTCAAAGGCTGTATCGCTACTCCAATCACAGAGTACTCATGCTCGTTTGTTGTCATAACAGCCGTGAGGCCTCCGTTGGAATGAGGAGTAGAATGGTACCGAGCCGAGGCGCCATTTTAGAATCGAGGGCGACAAGCTGTTCACGCGCATCAAACCGATGCTGACGTCCATCGCCGCGGCTGGCCTCGTGTTGGTGATGGTGGCCGTTTCACAACTCACGTAGGGACTTGAGAGCCCTCCTGATCGACGCGACCGACGCTTGGGTCGCTTTCGGCGTTCGCCGTTTCGGGACGGCCGTGTACCCATTCCACCCCGCGGACCCGCGTTCAGCGCGAAGGACGGGCATCAAGGCTGAACGGTCCCGCTCCGAACTGAGGAATCAACAAGGCGCCGCCAAGCATCGACACATTTTTCATGAACTGAATCATTTGGATCTGCGACATCATGGGTCCTGCACCGTCCAGAATTTGTGCATCATCAGGGTGACCGGAACCAGGAACAACACAAGAAGCCGGCCGCCGAGTTTTGTGTGATAGCCCAGCAAAATGCTCAGGACTCCGGCGATGGCCAGGACACCCGAAAGCGGAACCAAGGACTCCTCGATGCCGCCCAGATGAAGTATGTCGTCGAGGCGGGCCGCGTCAACCACTCGAATCGGACGCATACGTTCGGTCCACTTCCCTCCCCGGCACCGGGTCGATGCCGCGGCGTTGGGTTCAATCCTCCTCGCCTGTGTAGTCGCCATAAACAGCTTCAACGGAATCGGTGCGCACCAATCGCACGGATCTGATCGCTACCACCCCGGTCAAAGAAGACGACATTGCGCCCGCCGCCACCCAGAAAATTCCCGCCGCCCTAATTCACTGCCGCCAAGATTTGCGAAACGCAACTGGCGCTTCGAACGTCCTAATAGCGCAGACGGAACCTGATTCTTTTACGGAAAAAACGGAAGGCAATCATGAAGAGATTCATGCTCCTGCTATTGGTGTGTGCGGTACCAGCGATGGCCCAGGATCGGTCAGCGGACTTGCGCGCGGCCGCAGGGTGCGGTCCTGCAGCAACCGAGTTCTCGGTAAAGGTGAATAAGAATCGGCATGTCGTTATGCAACCAGAGCCGGGAAAGGCGCTGGTGTATGTGATCGCGCAGGAAAACCCGGACGACTCCTACAATATAGGAGACATCACCACGCGCGTGGGTCTGGATGGAACTTGGGTAGGGGCGAACTATGGGGAGTCCTATCTCTCGTTTTCCTTGGCGCCGGGGGAGCATCACGTTTGCATAGACTGGCAATCCAGCCTTGCGTCTAGGCAACAGCTAAGCGGAGCCGCCGAATTAACTGCAGATGCGGGCAAGACCTACTACTTCCGAACTTGGATTTTGCCCTCTGGACTAACGGGAGGACATCGCGAAGGGTTGTGGCTTAAGCAAGTAGACTCGGCGGAGGGGTTGTTATTGTTGTCCAAGGCTGGGCAAAGCGCGTGGAAGGAAAAGAAATAGAGTCAATCCGCGGCGACGCCAATTCTTAGGCCGCCGATCTGGACTCAAGCCGTTTACAGTGCGATGGGTTCCGTCGAAACAACCAGCTCCCAGAAACGCTCCTCCAAGATTTCCGCAAACAAGTAACTGAAATTCAATCCTCGGTCACCAAATATCCCTTTGTATCGGCAAAGCTGAATCATCTCGCACGCCCGCGGATGGGCGAATATATAAGGCTCCAACCGCTGCCGTCATGGATGTCTACGGGATCACGATTATAGGCTATCGGCACCACTTGTCGGCCTTGGAGTAGTCTGAGCTAGCCTCAGTTCACGAGATAGCACCGACAATTTCTGCAGTGGTCTAATCCACTAACCGGGCCCGCCGTTGTCTGTGCCCAAATTGATCGCCATGTCCTGCGTAACTTCCTCTGCTTCGGACTCTTCTGAAAATCATAAGGTGAACCACAAAGTGAACGATAGGGTGATCTATATGTTTCATGCACCGTTCACCGTCGGAAGAAGCATCCCTGCGGATGTTTAGAAAAACTGCATGAGAATGGGTGGTGCTGGCTCGATGATTTCGCGTGCCTGCCGCGAGGTCGCACAGCACACTCCATTTCTGCTGCCAGAATTGGGGCCACGAAACGCAGGCACAGAAAAAAAGCTGAGAAGCGCCAGAGAGAAAATGCGTCCGAACCTCATGCCGGGAAATGGGCCGCGAGGCGCGCACATTTCTGAATGGGAAAAATCGGGAGCGGATTCAAGCCTCATTTCCAGCCACTGATCTTGGTGCAGAATTTCAGAGCGAAAGAAAGCCCTGCATCTCCTGACATCAGGCATCCTAGCCGTATCCGCCGAACCACGCATCGACAAAAGCTCTCTACTATATAGAGGGGGAAAATCCGCCAAACCTCACCCGGAAAATTCAACGAAGTCAGCAAGGGTGTCCCCTATCTATAAAGAGCAATATTGTTTGAAGAAGATCCGGTAGGTAGCTACCCAGCTTGGCGTGACTCGACCAGAATCCGAACCTATTCGCGCCAGCAATGCGCGGGGATAGGCGCCGGCGCCGCGAAACTCACCCAATGTGGCTAGGTCCGTTGTTATAGGAGTGCCGCCCCCCCGCGCCAAAGTATGTGCCGACCTGACATTAGGTGTGGCTTGCGGGAGGCGTTCCAACTCAGTTCTGCGCGCTATCCTAATTGCCAACCGTCAACGCACTACACATTACGGAGGCGCAACAGTTCAGGAACTTGGTCGGAGTTATTGGTGTCTAAATAGTAGCATAGGAATTACGGGAAGCCGCTGTCCTGGGAAACTCCCTTTAACTGCTATGCGACCACGCCTGAAAATGTTTGTGAGTTGGTTTGTGACGGCGTTAGGCTTTCTAGTCGGCTTCTTCGCGCTAGCGGGATTCGGGATGGCGTGGCCCCCATTCAACGACGACCTACCAGGTTGGTTGCTCCGTTGGATCTCATACCTTGGTGGTGCGTTTCTCGGGCCTGTGTTGCTAGCCGGTTCCATTGTCGCACTACGGAACCGCAAGCGAGCGGGAATCATTTTCCTCATCTGCATGCCGATTACAGTTTTTTGTCTCGCATATCCGTCTGCGGGATATCTCGTCTGGCATTCCGATGGCGGCGGTTGGTTTGAGCCGCCAGAACCTCCCACGGCCATTGGGTTGACGATCATCTTCTTCCTGCCGATCTTTGCAGCGCTTCTGGCAATCCGCTATAGAAAACGCGCGATCTATCTCTTTGGCGCCACAGTGGTGTTGGCGGGGATTGTTTTTGGCCTGTCCCACTGGACAAAGGCGTTCTTACCACCTTTTGGAGGATGGTCGGCGCTATTTCTTTTGTTTGGACTGTTTTGGCGAGGAACAGGCAACCGAGGTTGGCCCTCTCTTTTTCAACCTCGCTTGCGCCCGTTAAGGCAGCGAGCTGCAGCATTCGTCTTTACATGCATTGCCGTCTTATGTGTGGACATTTGTGTAACGCTCGGACTTTCCGCTTTGGGCTCGTCGCTCTTCAGCGGAGATTGCCGCGGCAAGCCGCTTTTTGTTCATCCCGAATCACCTTTTCATGCAGTTTTCACCGCACGGGTCATTTTTGTAGGACGTTCAATCGAGGCCCTGACGCGCGATAGGGGGCTCTTCCGTGATCCGCACATTCCGGGAGCGCGTGACCCTCACGTCGGAGATTGGGCCATCGGCGTTGTTGAAGAACGATTCTGGGGATTGCCCTCCTGGTCCCGTCTTGTGCTACTCACTAATTTCATTTATTGGAAAGACGCGGCTTACTTCGTTGATGGATCTCGAGGACGGGGGTTATTGACCCGAGTACTTCCGATTGTGGAAGGTAGGGTCAGTTGCAGTCGTACAAAACCTGTGCAGGATGCCATCGTCGATTTGCGCGCACTTCGGGATGCGCCGTCCGCTAGTGGCAGGCGTCTCATTGGTTATGTGCGACAGCCCGAAAAGTTTGTATGCGGCATAGTGCCGCCGGCCCCCCCGAAGCCTGCTGTGGGCGCGAGAATCAGCTTGGTCGGGCCAATAGGTGAAAGGATTGTCACCGCTGACGAGTCCGGTACATACGAAGTAGATGACCTCCCGCCGGGCGACTACACTTTGCGGTTACTCGTGCCGGATAGCCAGCTGGTAGGTTTCTGGGAAGGAGACGCATTGCCAGCAAAGGTGCATTTGGACAGCCAGGGATTGGTGGAACACAACTTCGAAATATTCTGGAATGGACGAATTGAGGGGCATGTGAGGGAGGATTCCGGCACCCCTGTCCGTGTTGATGTTGAGCTGCAAAACGCCGATGGCAACCAAATGCCCGGCAACGTGCGCAGCTATTTGCCAAGCAACGACGACGGCTCGTATGGAATAAAGAAGATTCCTCCTGGCCGATATTTCGTCGTGCTCAATCCGTCCGGTCCGAATGATCGATCGCCATTTAACACCCAATATTATCAGTCAGCCTTTCGCACCCAAGACGCTCAGGTTTTCCAGATTGGTGAAGGACAGAAGATCGAAGGAGTGAACTTCAAGGTGCCTCGCCTTGCGGAGCGAACCGTCCAAGTGCGAGTTAACTTACAGAATGGGAAAGAAGTACCGGACGTGCCCGTCTGTGTTGCGTACGAACACACGAGGGACTACGGGACGCGGGCGTGTACCAATTTCATCGCGAGAACCGACCGGAATGGCGTGGCCACGATCCATTTGTTCGGCAACTCACAGGTACGCTTGTTCGCGGAGCAGTACGTTACTGATGAAAAAAAGAAGCGAATGGATACGTACTCCAGCAATACTGTAGAATCGGAGGCAGGCAAGATTCCGGAAAAGATAGACCTTGTACTCAACTCTTCGAAACCGTAGCGCCTACCTCAATTTATTCAAAGACTAGCCAATCATTCGAGTCTCGTATTCGACGTTGTCCACAGGGCGAAATTACAAGGGCAGAGCAGCCAAAAACTCGAGCAGCGTGCACGCAAGAGCGCAACCTACCGTAAGACCTTCGGGCGAACCTTGCTAACATCGTGAGCGAATGGCCCGTGTATTCAGAATCCTCCAGGCGAGCAATCACGGACTGTGTCGTGCCCACCTTCTTCGCTAGTTCGGTCTGAGTCAACCCCGCACCCTCCCTCATCGGAGCGCATCGCCGCAGTCTGCGGCATTGCCCTCAAGCTCCATGCGAAGAAAAAACCCAATTTCGACCGCGAGGTCGCGCTCGTCTAGTCCCACGGAGAACAAGCCATCCAACGACTGAGCGGTTTCCTCGGCAAATCGTTGGGGTCCAATTGCCATCCAGTGGGGTCCATTTAGGGTCCAAAACGGTCCATTTTCAAGCTGGATTCAGGTAGGTTAGCCGTGTAAGGGCAATTGAAACATCGTGAGTTATGGAGCGGGCGATGGGAATCGAATCCGCGTCCGAAGCTTGGGAAGGTGTCGACGAATCAGGTTCTTTGGTGCCACAACTAAAAGGCAATACTCGAGTGAGCGAATTGATTCCACGGGGCCACGGACCGGGCTGCCCACAAACGCGCCACGTATCGGTAACCGTCCTGAAATGGGGCGATTCTGATCAAAAACGTCGGCAAGCGCAAATCATACATTTCTGGGCAGGCTAGAAACAGTCCGCTGTGCAGTTCCCTTGCTGATTCCAGTTTCCTCCTTGATTTCGCGCCATGAGTGGCCCTGCGAGTGCAAATGAGCCAGAGACAAGCTCGACTCCTAGCTGACAGTCGCGGCGGTGTGTCAGCCGCAGTCCTTACTTCGTTGAGAGTTTTCGCGTGGGATGTTTGTCGGATGTATTGATGAGCAGACCGTCGATGGCGGCGAATAGCTCGGCTGGACGGAGAGGTTTAAGGACATACGCGTCCATACCGGATGCGAGGCACCTCTCCTGGTCACCCTTCATGGCGTTGGCGGTGAGAGCGACGATGGGAACGTGCGCGCCGCTGCGACGCTCTGCTTCGCGAATAGCGGAGGCAGCCTCAAAGCCATGATTTCAACTTGCGCGGCGAACTTTCTGGTTATTCATTGGACATCAGAAAACTCCAATAGATGGCGGGATGTTGCTTTTAGAACAGTTCGCATTCCGTTTTAGTGAGACGCTGGTCAACGGAGATGACTAGCAACACGATTGAACAAGACTGTCTAGTCGAGATCGCCAGCGACGACGCTTAAAAGCGAAAGCGGTTGATAAATAGAGTGGTAAACGATGGAGGGTGTAATGACGAAATCCATAGGGTCAGCTGGGGCAGCTAAAGCGACTGGCGCTGCTGCCACCACTGAGACTGTGGCGGACACTCTCGAGCGTGAACTCCAGCCTTTGATTGAGGATTGGCTTTACCGAGTCGAGCAGGAGCCAGACCTAAACTGTATCCCTCTGAACTTTGAAGAGCGCACGGGTCATCTTCCCCACCTTCTGCATGACATTATTGAGCGGTTGCGTCTGGACGCAGAAACGAAGGCTCCGATTTCGAAGGCTGCGGGCCACCACGCGGATTTGCGGCGTAAACAAGGCTATACGGTAGCGATGCTGGTAGAGGAGTCGCGTCTACTGCAGGTGACCATTTTTAGCACGCTGCACAAAAACACGAACGCTTTGGAATTCAGCAAACTGCTTCCCGACGTCGTCACGATCGCGGATGCGCAAATGAAGGAGCAGATGCTCCGGTTCATGGCAGCGGATGCTGCGAAGCTGGCGAAAGGCAAGTGACTTCGGGAACTCCGGTGGCCTCGAATGTTGCTCAGTACGTGTATGTAAGGCTTCAGATTAATTCGAGCGAGCTTTTACTACCAGAAAACAACCGTGCCGCTGCGGTCACAGTAAGCCCATCCCCTGGGGCACGCTCGTTAAGAAAAAGTTGCAGAAGCGATGTCGCTTTCCTAGTTGTAAGTGTCGAGACTAGAAGCCCGAAAGGCTAACGCAAGTTTGCGCCGCTCGCACCTTCGGCCGCACGATTCGCCAGACTGATTCGTTCTTAAATAGAGATCGCGATGCGCAAAAAAATCTCGAATCCCGCCGTTCTCAATCCCGCCGCCGGCACGGCGGCGGGCATCACCGAGGTCCGACGCCAGGAGGCTTTGCTTAAAACCGGGGCTTTGCAGAGTGCGATTTTCAATAGCGCCAACTTCTCGAGTATCGCCACCGACGCGAAAGGCGTCATCCAGATCTTCAACGTCGGCGCCGAGCGCATGCTTGGGTACACGGCTGCCGAAGTGATGAACAAGATCACGCCGGCCGACATTTCCGATCCGCAGGAAGTGGTCGCGCGCGCCAAGGCGCTGAGCGCTGAGCTAGGAACAAAGATCACGCCGGGCTTCGAGGCATTGGTGTTCAAGGCGTCGCGCGGCATCGAGGATATCTACGAGCTGACCTATATCCGAAAGGACGGCAGCCGCTTTCCCGCCATCGTGTCGGTCACCGCGCTGCGCGACGCGCAGAACGCAGTCATTGGCTATCTGCTGATCGGGACGGACAACACTGCCCGCAAACAGGCGGAAGAGGCGCTGCTCAAGGCGGGGGCCCTGCAGAGCGCGATTTTCAACAGCGCCAACTTTTCAAGTATCGCCACCGACGCGAAGGGCGTTATCCAGATTTTCAACGTCGGCGCGGAACGCATGCTGGGCTATGCGGCCGCCGACGTGATGAACAAGATCACGCCAGCCGACATTTCCGATCCGCAGGAAGTGATCGCGCGCGCCAAGTCGTTAAGCGTCGAGCTCGGTACGCCGATTACGCCGGGCTTCGAGGCATTGGTGTTCAAGGCCTCACGCGGCATCGAGGATATCTACGAGCTGACGTACATCCGAAAGGATGGCAGCCGCTTCCCGGCGGTCGTATCGGTCACGGCCTTGCGCGACGCGCAGGACGAGATCATCGGCTATCTGCTGATCGGCACCGAGCTCAAGGCGGGGGCCCTGCAGAGCGCGATTTTCAACAGCGCCAACTTCTCGAGTATCGCCACCGACGCGAAGGGCGTCATCCAGATCTTTAACGTCGGCGCCGAGCGCATGCTTGGGTACACGGCTGCCGAGGTGATGAACAAGATCACGCCGGCCGACATTTCCGATCCGCAGGAAGTGATTGCGCGTGCCAAGGCGCTGAGCGCCGAGCTAGGAACAAAGATCACGCCGGGCTTCGAGGCATTGGTGTTCAAGGCGTCGCGCGGCATCGAGGATATCTACGAGCTGACCTATATCCGAAAGGACGGCAGCCGCTTTCC
>Ga0207036_10009_pt1 | contig 42725 bp, 38 predicted proteins | sample Alteio_BWMinCont_78_FD_153284 | JGI IMG/M metagenome (GOLD analysis project Ga0207036, IMG submission 153284) | Enriched cells from forest soil in Barre Woods Harvard Forest LTER site, Petersham, Massachusetts, United States -... | ecosystem: Environmental > Terrestrial > Soil > Temperate forest >... | reverse complement strand
CACCGTAATCGTGATAATAATCGTGGGTCCCCTGGTGATGGCACCAAGAGTACATGTCACGGTGGAAGTTCCCGAACACGAACCCTGTGTGGTGGCAGAGGAAACGAACGTTGAGCCAGGTGGAATGGTGTCCGTCATAGATCCGTCGGTGGTGTTTGACAGACCGAGGTCTTGAATCTGAATGGTGTAAGTCAGGTTGGAAGAGATGAAAACGGGGCTCGGCGATACCGTCATCGACAGAGCCAGATCGGCGTCCCCGGCTATTTCTACACGAACGGGAATGTTAGTGGTGGTAGCGTTGTTCGAGGGCACTGGATCCGTCGTTTGCGAGGTGACGTCGGCGGAATTTATGATGGTGGTGCCCGCCGCAGTCCCGGCATTGACAGTAACAATGAAAGTGAAGGCTCCCGTGGAGGTACCGCTATTCATGGCGGCATTTGCGGTACAGAGAACGATTCCAGTGGCACCGACAGCGGGCGCAGTCCCGCAAGTCCATCCCACGGGTGGATTGATGGAAGCAAAAGTTGTATTGGGAGGTGTTTGCTGATAAAGCACGGCAGCGGTGGCCGCGTTCGGTCCGTTGTTGGTTATCGTTTCGGTATAGGTGATCGTTCCGCCGGGAGCAATGGCTATAACGGAAGCGCTCTGCGTCATGGAAAGATCAGCGCCTTGAACCTGGACGGAAGCTGTGGCCGTATTGTTGGCAAGATTCGGATCCGTGCCGGTCTCGCTGACGGTCACTGAGTTTGTGACCGTCGAGCCAACCACAGTCTCCGGGCTGACTGATACGACAACGGTAAAGACCACAGAGCCAGTGGCAAAATTTCCGTTTGCCGTGCAGATGATGGCGCCGGTGGCACCGACCGCCGGCTTGGTTCCGCAGGTCCATAGGGCCGGCGGTGTGACGGACACAAAGAGCGTGCCGGCCGGCGTGTTCTGCGTGAGCGTTGCACCCCCGGCCGAGGCCGCGCTGCCGTTTGTGACCGTCTCGGTGTAAGTGATGTTCGCACCGGTAGCGACGGGATTGGGTGCCGCAGTCTCGGTAACGGAAAGGTCCGGAGTCTGTACCGTAACATTTGCTGCGGGCGAAGTCGCAAGAGCCGTGTTCGCGCCTTGAGCGTGGGCGGTGTCGGTGATCACCGTGCCGTTCGGCGTCCCGGCGTTGACCGTAACGACGATCGTGAACGTGGTTGTGCTGCCGTTGGCATAATTGGCGACAGTGTTGTCCGTGCAGGTGATCGTGCCGCCAGCAATGGGGCACGTCCAGGCAGCCGTGCCTGCGGTTCTCGCAGCGGAAACGAAGGTCGTACCGGCGGGGAGAGTCTGGGTGACGGTTAGCGGACGCGTTACCGCCACTCCGCTGGCATTCGATAGAACCTGAGTGTACGTGATGGTGCCGCCGGGCCCCAGCGTTGCGGGCGTTGTGGGCGATCCCGTATTTGTGATGGTGAGTGCTTGAGCCGCAGCCGGGGCCGCGTGCAAAAGCAGCGCAAGCAAAATAAGCAACGATGGCGCGAGGGTCGCGCGGAAACGCCGCATCTTCGATGCTCCGGCACGCACCAAGCGATGCATTTGTGTACGCAGAGCGTGAAAGTCTCTGCAGGCCCCCGCGGACGAAATCACTCTTCCGCCACGCTGGACCTCCATGACCTTTCCGAGAACCGCCGACGGAGCGGCGTCATTCTGCTGGCCGGCATCCCCGCGCGTGATAACGAATTCACCAGACCGGTGCGCTCGCGAAACTCGATGCACCCGGAATCCATCCCTACCGCGCGTTAACGCAACATCCCCCTGATGCAAGTCCCTGCTTCGGGCACGGGCCACAACAACCGCGTCTCCATGGAGAATGTTGGGCTGCATGCTCTGGCCCGAGGCACGGAACCGCACACGGGCTCCGCGCTCGAGGAGCGCTTCGCAAACTGCGGCGAATTGCGCGGAATTTCGCTTTTCGGTGGTTTTACGCTCCGGCACGGCAGATAGCCTCCACGGCAGTTTCATCGGGGACAAATTTAAAGATGGAGCAAGGAACTTCTCGGGCGACGCGATCCAGGAATTCCAGGGTGAACCGGATGCCTTCCCCGGAATGGTGCGTTACAAAACTTCGTGTAAATAGTTCTGCTGCGGCGCGGCCCGGAGGCAGAGGGAACTGTTCGTTGCTATTCCCGTGTTCCAGGAGATAAATACCGGTGAGCAGAGCAGAATCCGGTGAGGCGATGCCCGCGTCTCCATGCCAGGGCGTGCCGTGCATCCAGATTTGGCCGTCACGAACGCGCAAGATGATGCGATCGTCGCTGAGAATGCGCACGCCGGGTCGATCGAGCCACAAGCGAGCGGTGGTGCTTTTTCCCGCGCCGGAATGGCCGAGGAAAAGATGTCCGCGGCCGTTTTCGTCGGAAATCCCGACGGCGTGGACTTCTACGCCTTCGCCTCGCGAAAGCCGGTGAATCATCAGCAATTCGTCGAGCGGGTACTCGAGAGGATATACCGGGCGTTCCGTGTCAAAGAACCGGCGCGATAGCAACACGCGCCCGGAACGAAACTCCGAATCAAGCCAAGCTTCCTTGTACGGAGTCATCCCCAGGAGAGGCGAGAGAAAGCTGAAGCGATATCCGCTCGGCTCGGCAAAGAGCGACCACAGCCCGCCGGAGTGAAACAGGGGGGTGGAGGTCGGCACTTTGAGAGAGTCTGCCCAGCAAACTTGCAGGTTTATATCGGAAGAACCCGGCTCGACGGCGAACGCGGAAAGGTCCCTTTCAGGTGACAGCAACAGATCGCCTTCGGCGTGCAGACCGAACGTGATGCCGCCAATCTGGTAGAAAAGATGGGTGGCACTCGGAAAAGATTGTCCGGTCGACTCCGGCCGTTGTTTGAACATTTTTTGAGATGCCTGCATAGGGATTCTCCGGCCTCTCAAGAACCCGGCGTCTTACAAACGACCATGGCGATAGCGCAGGACCCTCCGATCGGTCCACCCGCGCCGGTGACTTTGCAATGACCCAGCACGGCTTCTTCAGGTCGAAGGCTCACGCGGATAACCTTCGGCGGCTCATAGGCGCCCTTCGGGTCCTGATCGAGTGGCTGTATGTCCTGCTCGTCTTTCATGGTCTTTTTTCGGTTATCCAGGCGTCGTAGCGTGCGAGTTGCATCCGCCGCTGCGGCATCCGGAGGTTGGTTGCAGCACATTCAAGACAGGCGAAGTGGGTCTGTCTCTTAGCCAAATGCTTGTATCTGGTTTGAAATTCTTCAATCGCTCGGCAGCGGATAAGAGGTCCGCGCGGTGCGCGCCGCCTTCGCAGCATTCGCAATCGCCGTGCTCGGGAACTTCGAATCCAAACGCGTAGGCCCTCAAGTGAGCCGTCTGGCACAAGAAAGAGACCGGAGACTCGGGGTCACCGTTCTCCAGCTCGCCGTTGGCTGGGCACATGCTGCAAAGAGACTGGATCTGGCAGCGGTCGCAAATCGTCGGACGCGTGCGAGGCTGGTTGCGAATCTCGCGCAGCGGGCCTTCCCAGCCTTCGACGAAGCTACCCTCTCGAATGTTGTAGCCTTGCTGGTGAGAGATCACGCAGATGCTCATCGTTCCGTAAGGATCGACGGCGCAGCCGGCGAAGCCGCCGCCGCAGGTATATTTCTGCCCGGTCCCCTGGGCCACTTCCCTGGGGGTGGAAAGGTCGCGTTCGGCCATGCGCTGGTAATCTGCCTTGCGCTTGGGCTCGGCAAAGTCGAGTTCGACCGCCTGCTCCGGCGAAAGCCGGACGGCGAGAGGGCTCTGCGAGCAATCAATCCGGGGATTGATGGCAGAGTCGAATTTGAACTCCACGCCAAATTCTTCCTCGGCGAGCCGCTTCATCTCGAATACTTCGTGCCGGTTGATTGTGGTGGGCACCGTTTTGAGCTTCAGGGGAAGTTTTCGATCGAGAAGCAGGCGAATGCCTCTCATGCAGCGGTCATAGGAGCCTGGAATCTGCGTCAGCGCTTCGTACGTCTCGCGCGTCGCGCCGTAGAGCGTAATTTCGATGGCAAACGGCCGATATTCGGCGAGGTGATCGGCGATGCGCGGGTTGATCATCGTGCCGTTCGTGAACAGCGTAATCAGAAAGCCCCGCTTCTTGGCTTCCGTGTAAATCTCAAGAAAGTCCTTGCGCGCGAAGATCTCGCCGCCGGTGTAGAGCAGCCACAGGCAGCCTGCGTCAACCAGTTCATCCAGGAGGCGGCAATGCTCTTCCAAGGTGAGTTCCGCGGAGCGGGCCGCGTGGTCGCTCATGGGCAGGTTGTTGTAGCAATGGAGGCATTCGAGGGGACAGCGGCGGGTGACCTCGATAGACACCTCAAGCGGCGCACGTTTCCCCTGGAAACGCTGGTGAACCAGGCCCGTCAATTCGCCGTAACCTACCGTTTGCACGTCTAACCTTTCTTTTCCTTAGGCTGCACAAAAATCTAGTACTATTAGTACCTGTCCAAAATCGCACACAGCCACACCTCATGCTTCGTGCCCAGGGGAAGGCAAGTCGAGAAGGAGGGGACGACTAAACCGTGCGAACCAGGCCAACTTCCTGTAGTTCAGACAAATAGCTCTGAACGTCTGCAAGTGCCTGTTTCGCATCCACTTCGTAGTGCGTAACAACCCAATTCGCCAATTCTTCGACGGAATGACCGCTTTCCAGCAGGCGCCACAAGCTGCGACCTACCGGATTGAAGGTGTAAACCGAATCGAGATCCCCTACACCGCGGCAAATGGGAACAACAATCGTTTCACCAGCAACATCGCGGGAAACTATTGCCGTATTCCGGGCATGGCGGACTGGTGTCGTATTTAACGAAGAGATTAAATACTCAGACCCCGGAAGCTCTCGAAGAGGGCTTGGCATGCTTCTAGTGTCCGAGATGAGCCAGCGGTTGTCACGGTATTGGGGAGTACAGTGTTTCGTACTAGTACCCCCCTAGTACGGAGTACCTAACGTACAAAATGAAACACTAAACCCTTTTGTACCTGTCATTTGGAGTCCACACGGCGAACTTCCGGTGGTTCGGAATGGGTGCCGCGCAGCAATGGAATCCACGAAGGAAGAACTTCGCGATCGAGACTGGTCTAGTCCCTGTACTTCTGCTCATGATCACCGGGCGCAAACACGTATTTGAGCGTTACAACATTAGGACTGCGGAGTACATTCGCTAGGCTGTTATCATCAAGGCCGGCCAATTCTCGCCTGATACGGGTCACCGAGATTGCTGAAAAGTCGAGTACACGATAATATTCAAACAGTGGCGCTATGGTGCAAAGGTTAGCACGCGGCCCTCTCAAGGCCGAAATACGGGTTCGAGTCCCGTTAGCGCTACCAAACAAGCAGCAACGCCGACTTTAAGTTCCTCGATGTCTCGGTCTGTCGTCCGCCGTTCCGGACCAACGGCATTCTCCTTTTCCGGAGGATCCGGTGGGGTCGCGAACACAAAAACTATCGCAACATTCTGATTCGGCGTCTACTGGTCCGAAGTACAGTGAAAATCAGCTGGTTTCTGTCGGGAGCGAAATATAGATCAACAACAGCGCCACAAATCGCGGGCGACAAAGTCTATTTACAGTAGGAATAAGGGTCGCCGGGGATACGTGAAACCGACGATCAATGGTTCCCGAGGTACCGGCGCATGCTGCGACACGCAGTTAACCACGATGTGGACAGTGCTGCTCCTACGCACTATGGTGGCTGACGAGAAATTGCGTATCGGCATACGCAAGATATGGAGCCGGCCAGTGGGTTATCCGCGGCTCGAAGAGCCGATTGTTTGGAGGCAGGCGGAATCGTCGAATTCTATGTCAGCGCGAATCTGTGTCCGCTCGATAGCCTCCATGGCACAAAACTTTCGGTCTACATGTGGGGCTGATCGCGGAGCACCTGAATGCAGCACGCAATTACTCCCGGCGGCGACGCCACATGTAGGGCAAGGGACAGAGGATAACTGCTTGGCTGTAAGTTCTCTGCTTTTCATTGGGCCACAATAAAATAACACCAGCCGCAAAACTGTTCCATTTTGCACACTCCCGGTGTTAGGCCCTACATGAAGAATTTGTAAATAATACGAATGTTTACAAGTATTACTAAACTCCGACTGCTACAATGTTCATCGAGGGCCACATACGGGTGAACAACAAGCGACTACTTCTCGTGGGCGACAACGACGACGTCCGCGCGGTATTCAAGGAAGGCTTAGAATCCTATGGGTTTGAAGTCGTTGCCGCCGCTAGCGTAAACGAGGCGTTGAGACTTATTTCTACGGAGAAATTCGACGTGCTGCTCTCCGACCTGCACATGCCGGATGCCGGGGATGGATTTACCGTGGTCAGCGCCATGCGCCACGCACACCCCAACGCAGTAACACTAGTACTCAGCGGCTACCCTGCGCTTCAAGAGGCTATGGCTGCCATGCTGCTGGAGGCTGACGAAGTCCTGGTGAAACCGGTGGGCCTGGCAGCGGTGGCCGAAATTATCCAGAAAAAACTCTCGAATCCTTCCGCTCGTAGGTCCATGAAGAAAGAGCGCGTCGCCGAGATTCTGGAGCGCGATGCGGAACCCACGATCCGGGATTGGATGTCCAAGGTAGAGCGAAACGAGGAATTGTCCGGCATCTCACTGAACTATCAGGAGCGCACCGGCCATCTTCCGCTCCTCCTCAGCGACCTCATCCGTCGCCTCCGCCTCGCTCCAAACGCCAAGCTTCCTAATTCCACCGCCGCACGCGAGCACGGGATTAGGCGGCGCAAGCAAGGTTACACGGTGGCTATGGCCGTGGAAGAGTCGCGCATCCTTCAGGTCAGCATCTTTGGTACTCTACAAAACAATCTTCGATCAGTGGATTTTAACTCCGTGCTGCTCGACGTGATGACCATCGCGGACGAAGTGGATTCCCAATTGAAGCAGGCCATGCTCGGTTTCACGGAGAGCCCGGCCCCCACGTCGGCAAGTCCGGCTGCCTAATCGCAGACAAGTTGATGACCACAATGCCCGGAAAACGCGGCGCTGGCCGGGCATCGCTCGTCTCCTGCTAGCGATGTCCTAAGCCGATCCATTCTAGCCGGTTGATTGCGATGCGGCAGGGCTGCTCTCGTGCCAGCGGCCTTTGTTCCCCGGCCGGCGCAGACCGCAACTGGTACGGGGCTTCAGATATTCGATAAGAGGCTAGCCGGAGATGGGACCGCTGGCGTATTAAATCAGTATTTCGCCGCGCCATCTTCCGCCGCGACTCGCGGAAGCTGTTCCGCCCTCAACTGTGGCCTCAACGAAAAAAACTTGTGTCGGCAAGGAGCGCAGCGTACGGCCGGCAGTTTCAACAACCGTCCCAGCATTGACAACCCCGGAACTTTCTCCGGCGAGATTCTCTGCAGCTCCAGGTTGCCGCAGATCCCGCATCGCGCATAAAAAAGATAGCGGAGAGGTATGGCTCGCGCGTGAAAGCGTATCTCACAAGAACGGCAACGCCACGGAACGACACCCACAGCGCTGAACAAATAATCGGAAGCGGACCGCCGCCTCGATCTCCGGCAAGGCGTGGCTTGACACGCAGGGCAGTGCATCGAAAGACTCAGGAGGGCCCTCTCCGCATGAGGATAGGGGAAGCGCCCTTTTTCGGCAAGAGGCGGTCGCCTGAAAGTCAACTAACAACGTACAATGGGAACCGTCATGGCCGACTACACAGCCGATCACGCCCGCGCTGGCATCGAAGCAAAATTGCCGAAGCTCGACACCTGGCCCAACCAGTATCGGGGCTACGTCATCACCACGCGTTTTCCGGAGTACAGTTCCGTTTGCCCGAAAACCGGCATGCCAGACTACGGCACCATCACCATTCAATACCTGCCGCACAAAGACTGCATCGAGCTCAAGGCTCTCAAGATGTACCTCCTCGCCTATCGCGATCTCGGGATCTTCTATGAAAACGCCGTGAACAAGATTCTCCATGATATCGTTGCAGCTGTACGCCCGGAGTGGTGTGTGGTGCGTGGCGAGTTTACTCCGCGTGGCGGTTTGACCACTTCGATCTTCGCTCGCTGGCCGGAGCGTTCCCCCAGCCGCAAAACCGGGGGAAAAGCCCGCATGCCGCGGGGCAAGTCTCGCTGACCGCGCCCATAGACATGGCGCGAGTTGCGGTAGATAATTTTAACCGGCATCCAGATCCCAGGCTGGAGCCATGATTGAGGAGGGGGAATGAGCATTTCTCCAAATGTGCCGAGTCCGGAAGAGTCTTATCGTTACGAGTCGACGGGAACACCGCGCTGGATCCCCGTGCTGTTTGTCGTGCTGTTCGTGGGCATAGCTGCGCTAGGTTACGTCGGCTACTCCGGGATTTCCCGGCTCGAGCAAAGCCTTGCCAAAGAGCAGGACCAGGACAAAGTCTTGACCGCCCAGCTCGAACAGGCCAATGCGCGTCTCGCCGATTTGAAGGGCCATATCGAAGTTACGGAACAGAAAGTCGGCATGACCGTCTCTGAGCTGGCTCAAGCCAAGAGCCGCGCGGAATCCATCCGCAAAGAACAGGTTGAATCGGATCAGAAACTCACCGCCCAATTGTCTCAAGTCAAGAAAGAAAGCCAGGAACAGATTGGCGCGGTAGCCACCGAAGTTGGCGGAGCGAAGAAGGATATCGAGGCGACGAAGAGTGATCTCGAAGCCACCAAGGGCAAGCTCGAGCGCGCCACCGGCGACATGGGCGTCATGAGCGGCCTCATCGCTCGCAACCACGACGACCTCGACGAGCTGAAGCGCCGCGGCGACCGCAACTACTACGAATTCACGATCACCAAATCCAAGAACGGGGAAAAGGTTGGGCCAACCCAGCTCACTCTCAACAAGACCGACCCCAAAAAATCCAAGTACACGCTCACCGTGCTGGTAGATGACCGCACCATCGAAAAGAGGGACAAAACCGCCGGCGAGCCCGTGCAGTTTTACGTTAAAGGCGCCTCGCGGATGGCTCCCTACGAAATCGTGGTTTTCGACGTCGGCAAAAACCAGGCCACCGGCTATCTTTCCACTCCGAAAGACGTGGGAGCGAGCGCTGCTGCACCTGCAGCACCGGCCGCGGCACCGGCTCCGACCAAACCCTAGGCTGGTCTCCGGCCGATCCCCGGTAGAAATCGCAAGCCCTGCTCCGCGTTCTGGAAACTTCGCGCGGGACAGGGTCTCTGTGTTTTCCACGGCCAGTCTGGGATGCCAGATCTAGCTATGCTTCTTTTCTCTCAATGCCGTGCGGCCCTTTTTACCGCTTGTGTTTTCTTTCTTGTGCCGCGCGCTCTTCCTCATCAATCGAACCAGTCGGCTCCCGACATTCGCGTCAGTGTGGACCGCGTAAACGTCGGAGTCGTGGTAACCGACTCTTCCGGACAATTCATCGGCGGCCTGCACCGCGAAGACTTCCATCTATTCGATAACGGCTTCGAGCAACCCATCACGGATTTCCTCAACGTCGACGAACCCGCTCAAGTCCTGCTCCTCATCGAAGCCGGCCCCGCCGTCTACCTTCTCGAGGGCAGCCACCTTCAAGCGGTCCACGCCCTCCTCGAGGGTCTCTCACCCGGCGACCGCGTGGCCATCGCCCGTTACAATGCGGCTCCCGAACCCATCCTCGATTTCACGCCGGACAAACCGTCTGCCGCCGCAGCTCTGGACCGCTTGCACTTTGATCTCGGCTTCGGTCAACTAAATCTCGCCTCCAGCCTGGCAACCGCTCTCGATTGGCTTGTGCGCCTTCCCGGCAAGAAATCCCTAGTCCTTCTCTCGACCGGCGTGGATACCTCTCCGCCGGGGGCCACGCAAAATCTCCTGGCGCGCCTCGAATCGAGCGACGTTCTCGTCCTGGCTATCTCTCTTGGCGGCGAACTCCGCGGTGCCGGGCCCGTCGATAAGAAGCATGCCAAGCGAGACCCGCCCCCGCCGGAAAAAACCCAAGCCGTTGCGGAAGCCTTTGCCGAAGCCGATCGAGAGCTAAAAACTATCGCGGAAGCCACCGGAGGTCGCGCCTATTTTCCCAGAACCGGAAAGGATTTCGCCGCTGTTTTCACGGAGATCGCCGAACTCGTCCGCCACGAATACAATCTGGGATTCGTTCCACCCGCGCATGACGCAAAGGTGCATTCGATCGAAGTTCGCGTCACCAGCTCTCCGGTAGCGACCTCCCCGAGTTTCGCCTCGAATGCCCCACCAAAGGAAACCTATCGCGTCGATCATCGCCAAGCCTACGCCGCCCCTCGAGCGGAGCAACCGTAAGTAGAATTTTCTTCTTTGGTTTTTTCTACGCGCCCGAAAACTCTGCGGCTGGCTAATTCTAGAGAAGTGCTATTCGAACTGCTTCAGCGTCTTGGCCATCTCCGTCAACTTCTCGTTCATCAATCCAAATATCGTTCCCGCCTCAAACGTCCCGTCCTGGTTTCGCCGCCCCGCAGCGCACTTCGTCAAAACCTCAATCCCCTGCTCCACCCTGCCCACCGGCCATATATGAAACTTCCCGGCCGCCACCGCATCCATCACGTCTTCCCGCAGCATCAAGTCCTCGACGTTGGACTCCGGCATCAGCACACCTTGCGTCCCGGTCAACCCTTTTATACGGCAAACGTCAAAAAACCCCTCGATCTTCTCGTTGATTCCGCCAATCGCCTGAATGTCTCCCTGCTGATTCATCGATCCTGTCACGGCAATATCCTGCCGCAGCGGCATTCCAGAAAGCGCCGAAGCCAAGGCATAAATCTCCGTGGAGCTCGCGCTGTCCCCATCCACTCCCGAATACGATTGTTCGAAGCAGATGCTCGCGGCCAGCGACAACGGCTTGTCCTGCGCAAACAGGCTCCGCAAGTATCCTGAGATGATGTGCACGCCCTTGTCATGGAACCGGCCACTCAAATTTGATTCACGCTCGATGTTGATGATCCCGGCCTTGCCGAGGGCTGCCGACGCCGTGATGCGCACCGGCTTCCCAAACGAATAGCCTCCAATCTCCAACACGCTCAAGCCGTTCACCTGCCCCACGCGCTCTCCGGTAACGTCGACGAGCAGCGTTCCTTCTTCAATCATCTCGCGTATCCGCGTTTCGATCAGGTTGTGCCGCTCCATCTTGGAAGCCAGCGCGTCCCTTACGTGCGCGGCACGCACCACCCTCTCGCCCGCAGCGGCTGCCGCATAGTGGGCCTCGCGTGCAAGGTCCGCAATATCCACAAACCGCGCCGTCACTTTATTCCGCCGCCCCGCTTTACGAACACCGTATTCGAGCATCGCGGCAAAGGCCCCGCGATCAAAAGGGTACAGCGCTTCTCGCTCAGACAGCGTGCGCAACCGCCCCGCATACTCCGCAATCACGCCGTCGCTCATAGGCATCTCTTCGTCAAACTCCACGCGTACCTTGAAAATCTTCTGAAAATCCTCCTCGTACTCGTAGAGCATCTCGTAGAGCTGCCGGTCGCCAATCAGCAGCACTTTGACGTTGATCTCCACCGCTTCCGGCTTCAAAGCGCTTCCACCGAACGGATAGAACATCTCCAGCGGCTGGATTTCCAGCCGGTTGTGATTCAACGTCCTTTTCAGGGCCCGCCAAACTCCCACTTCCGAAAGCGCTTCGAGCGAATACATGATCAAGAATCCGCCGTCGGCCCGCAGCAACGATCCGCCACGCAAATCCATGAAATCGCTCGTCCACCCGCCTCGCGTGTCATAAGCGCGCTGAATCGTTCCAAACAAATTCGCGTACGTAGGTGTCGTCTCAAAAATAACCGGCGATCCTTCATCGTCGCTGTGCGCCAAAATCACGTTCACGCCATAAAGGCGGAAGGGGTCCCGCTCGGGGCCGCCCGAGCCAGGCATTTTCGGCAATCCATCGGGCGTATCCTCCTCATGCTCACCCTCACCTTCGCGCTCCTTAAAAGGATCCAGATTGTCCAGCAGGTGATGCCGCACCTCTTCCAGATACTCCGAAACGTTCGTCCCAGGATATTTTTCCTTCAATTCTTCGATCACTCCGTCGACCAGCACGGAAGCCGCTTCCTGCTCCAAATAACTCAGCTCGCTCGCCAATTCCCGCGATAGCGTCAGGGTCTTCCTGTAAACAACCGTGAATTCCTGCCGGAACTGCTCGTACTTCCTCTCAATATCCTCGGCGACGGGGGACTCGAGCTTCCCTTCATGCACCATCTTCGAAATATCTTCAATCGGCACCATCTGGCCTTCGAGAACAGGAAAAATCTCCGGCAGCGCCACTGCGCCGACCTGCATGTGCCCCAACGCAAACTGCTCGCGCGCAATTCGCCGTGTAAAATCGTCCATCAACTCTTTTTCACGCACCGTAAATCGCTCAACAATCCGCCCCTTCTGCCTCTGGAAGGGCTCGCCCTCAAACACCTGCGGAATCCGCCGCCGCAAAAAATCAATTCCCGCCTGCATATCCTTCTTGAACGCGTTCGCCTGGCCGCGTGGCAACGAGAGTAGTCTCGGCCGGTCGGTAATCTTAAAATTGTTGACGTAGCAACGATCCAGGGAAGGTTTCGTCGGTGGGTGCAAGTCCTCGATCATCTTGGCGATGGTCCCGCCGCGGCTAGTTCCCGCCAATCCACACACAAACACGTTGTAACCTGGCGCCGATAATTCCACGCCCATCTTCAAAGCGCGCAGGGCCCGCTCTTGTCCAATGAATCCTTCGCGCAATTCCGCCTGCGCCGTGGTTTCAAACGGTATGCGCGGGAGCTCGCACCGCCACCGCAATTTCGTCGGCGCCAGCTCTGTAGGAGTCGCAGCGGGTTTTAAGTTCTTCGAACTCATCCGAGCCGGGTACTCTAGCACACCCATGCCGCGCCGACTGTAGTTTCCCCGTCAGCGTTTCCCAACGCGAAAGCCTTGCTCCCACAGTGGCCTAATTGGCCGCACCGGCTTAGTAGGGGGTGATCGAATTCGGGAACATGGAAGATACGGAGGCGGCGGATCACGCGCCCTTCGTCGCCAATTCATCTCTATGTTCCATATACACGCGGAACACCCCCATGGCTGCGGCCACAATCGTAGGCCCGGCCACAAGGCCCAACAATCCGAACGCCTCCAAACCGCCAAGCACGCCGATAAACAGCAAAAGTTCGTTTAAACGCGTGCGGTTCCGCAAAAGCATCGGCCGCACAATGTTGTCTGCCACCGTAGACACGCCGCCGCAAATCAGCACCACCAGCAAAGCCTTCCCCCAGTGTCCGGTTAACCCCAGCCACAGCGCCGCAGGCCCCCAAATGAGCGCCGAACCCACCACCGGCACCAGCGAAAAAAATGCGATCAGCACTCCCCAGAAAATCGGCGATGAAAGTTTCACCAGCGCGAACGATACGCCCCCCAGCACCCCCTGAATCGCCGCCACCAGCAAACCCACCGCCACACTCGCGAAGATTAACTCCTTGGATTCCTCCACCATGTCCGTCTGAATGTCTTCATCAAACGGCAGCAGGTGTTTCGCTCCGTGGACAATCTCTTGGCCATCTCGGAACATGAAGAACAACGCAAAAATCAAGATGAACAAATCCACGAAGAAACTCACCAGGTTCTTCAGCAACCCCGCAAATCTCGTTCCCAGAAACGAAGCAATCTTTTCCGCCGCCTGCTGCACGGGATCCGACATCTCAATCCCTCGCCACGATTCCGGCAGCCGCGTCCGAATCCATTCCTCGGCGTGCATCACCAATCCCTCATTCGGTCCCTGCCCATGCACTATCAGTGCGGTCTGCAGGCGCGCAGTCGCATCGAGCGCCTCCCGCGCCGTATACACCAGCACTATCAGTGCCGGCACGATCAACAGCAAGGTCACCCCCAAGGTGCTGGTCATGGCCGCCACCGAAGGCTTCAGTTTCCGCAAAAGTTTTTCGTGCAGCGGATAAAAGAAAATCGCAAGCACCGCGGACCACGCTAGCGGCACCAGGAACGGCTCCGCGATCAAAAACACGAAATACCCCAAAAGCAGAATCGCCCCGTAAGAAAGTACGGTAGTTAACTGGCTACTTGTTGTAGTGTTCGAAGGCGTGACGGCTTTCATGCGCGGTATATAATCTCTCAGACCCTTCTGAACCAGGTCTCTCTTGGCCAGTTGAGCAAACCAACTATGGCGTCGAATCCCACTCCGCTATCTTCCTACCAAATTCGTCTTCTTGCAGTACTTGCTTTGATCAATTTTGTCAACTTCGCCGACCGCCAGGTGGTGGTCCCGCTGCTCCCTCTTCTCCGCCAGCAAATGGGCCTAACAGACGCCCAACTCGGTTCCTTGCAGACCGGCCTTCTCATTGTCCTCGCCGTCGCCAGTATTCCCTGCGGTTTTTTCGCCGACCGCGCAAGCCGCACGCAAATCATCGCCGCCGGCGTGGCCATTTGGAGCCTCGCCACCATCGCCTGCGGTTTCGCCTCCTCCTTTATGCTGCTGCTGGTAGCGCGCGCCTTGATCGGCGTCGGCGAAGCCGCCTACGCTCCCGCCGCCCAGTCCATGATTTCCGATTCCTTCCCCTATCAACGCCGCGCCATGGCGCAATCCATCTTCGCTTCCGGTATGCTCCTCGGCGGAGCCGCCGGCCAAGCCTTTGGCGGCCTCATGGGCGAAGTCCATGGATGGAAATTAACCTTCATCATGGTCGGCGTGATTTGCATGGTTCCGGGACTCTTCGTCCTCAAGTTAGCCGAGCCTCCCCGCCGGCCCCGCTCCGAAGTAGTTCCCATTTTCAGTCTGCTAAGCGTCCCTGCCTATCTCGCCATGATTGTCGCCGGAACCTGCATCACCTTCGCCAGCGTCTCCCTGCTAACCTGGGGCATCGATTTTGCCGTCAACTACAAGGAATTCAGCCTTCGCGAAGCCGCGCTCTCTCTCGCAGTAGTGGCTCTTCTCTCTCTGCTGCTCGGGGTCCTCACGGGAGGCTTTCTCGCCGACCGTCTGCAGCGAAAGTATCCCTTTGGCCGGCTCATCATCATCGCCGCAGCTTTCCTGTTCGCCGCTCCTTTTGTCCTGCTGGCCATTCAATCCGACGAAAAGTGGGTTTTCCTCGCCGCTCTGTTCATCGGCGGCTTTTTCATGTCGTGGTATCACGGCCCGGTCACCGCCGTTCTCCACGACCTCACACCTCAGCGCGCGCATGCCACCTCCATCGGGGTGTACATGTTCGTCACACAATTGTTGGGAGCTCTCGGACCCCAACTCGTAGGAAAAATCTCAGACGCCAGCGACCTTCAACTCGGCCTTCAGGTAGCCGTCGCCGTTATGGTTTTCGGCTCGCTCCTGATGTTTCTCGTGATCTATTTCGTCCGCCGCGATGGCCTGCACCATCCACGGCTCGCCGCCTTCCACGTCGAACCCTGCGATTAGCCACCGCTTCATGGAACTCTCGAGAGGAGGGGCTGGCCCCGGCGGCTGCGGGCTATAAGGACTCGAAGCCATTTGCCGGATACAACTCTATCGACGCCTTCGAACTACTTGATTCCCACCAACGCAATCAACCGCAGCACGTCCGCTTCTGGCACATCATACAAAGGCCGCTCATCCTCTTCTTCAAGCCGTTCTCGCAAATACTCCGCCGCAACAAAACTCGCTTCCCGGTCCGTCAAGTCGCGCCCCGTCTTATCACGGAATTTCACAAACGCCGGGTGCGCCAATCCCACAACGTGCACTCCGCCGTCCACAAAAAACTTTGTATCGATCGTGTCGCTATGCCTGGTGGCCACGCCATTCCACATATGCGAAAAACGGCAGTGATAGAGCTTCCCGCTCAATTTCGAAGTCACTTCAAACGCCCCCACAAACTGGCTCATCGCTCCAGCATTTGCAAGTACCGGCCGTGTCGTCACAAGTTTCCCTCTTCTTCCTGACTTCCAACTTCTTTTGCTTCCGTCTTCTCTCGACCCTTCAGCCCGTAAAGCTTCGGCGTTTCAGGCCAGGGATATAAGGCCGCCTTGCTTTTCTGAATCCCACATCCAAAAATGAGTTCGTCCAAGAGACCTATGGGCGGGCAGCCCAGGAGTGAAGCCTTCGTGGTCCCCGCCCGAGATAAGGGCGCTGTGGGAGCAACCCACCGAAGCCCAGCCCGCAAAACCAGCGGGAGGTGGCCGTAGGAATCCTGCCCCTTCCGGCGGAGGAAGATGTCAATTCCTATCGACTCACCGCCGTCTCCTCTTGCGAATAATTCTGTATCGCCGCCGTCACCCCAGCCCCCGCCGGCGCCCGGTAACCCTGATCCTGCAACACTTTCTCGAGCGCCGCGAGAAACAGCAGCACGAACGGCTTCTGACTACAATAACCCATCAATCCCACCCGCCAGATCTTCCCCTTCACCGGTCCAAATCCGCCCGCAATCTCAATATTAAATTCCTCCAGCAGCTGATTCCTCACTTTCACATCGTCTATCCCGTTCGGAATCATCACCGCCGTAACCGTCGGCAAGCGGTCCGCCGGATTCTTGACCAACAACCCCATCCCCATCGCTTCAATACCTGCGATCAAAGCCAATTGATTCACGCGATGCCGCTCCCAGCGATTCTCCAAGCCTTCCTCCACCACAATCCGCATGGCCTCCCGCAAAGCATATATCAAGGAGATCGGCGGTGTGTGGTGATACAGCCGTTCCTTACCCCAGTAATTCATCGCCGTAGTCAAATCAAAATACCAGCTCTGCACCTTGGTCTTCCTTTTCCGAAAAACTTCCTCGGCCGCCGGACTCACGGTGATCGGCGACATGCCCGGTGGCGCGCTAATGGCCTTCTGGGAGCCACTAAAGCAAATATCTATCCGCTCCCGATCCACATGCAGCGGCACCGCCGCCAGTGAAGCCACCGTATCCACTACCAAGAGCGCGCCCAACTCATCCGCGACTCTTCGGTACGCATCGATCTTCGTCAACACTCCCGACGAAGTCTCCCCCTGCGCGAATCCGATCATCTTGATCTTCTTGCCCTGACCAGCCCGCCGCACATCCTCCGCATCCACCGGCAGACCGTAAGGCGCCTCCACCTTGATCACCTTCGAGCTGCCCCGCAACGCAATCTCAAACATCCGCTCGGAAAAAACTCCATTCACCGCCACAATCGCCTCATCCCCCTCTTCCAACGCGTTGAGCACCGAGGCTTCAATCCCGCCCGAACCCGACGCCGACAGTGGCATGGTCAACCGATTCTCTGTCTGAAATATCTGCCGCAACAGAATCTGCGTCTCGTCCATACAAGTTTTGAACCATGGATCGAGGTGTCCCACGAGCGGTGTCGCCAGCGCCCGGTACACTCGCGGGTCCACCGACGACGGCCCCGGCGTTAGCATCAACCGGTAGGGTGGATTGAGCTCGCCAACATGTTGCGTCATTGTCTCTGTCCTTTTTTTTCTTGCCTTACCACGCCGAAGCGCCCAGAACCGCTCATAAACGCATCCTTCAGAAGACACCCCCGAGCGCGGCAGGAACCCCAATTTTCGCCCAACGCCCCCACGTCCGCAACCGACAAATTGGCCGGAGCCGCAGCGGCGGGCCGCAATCCATCTCACGCCGCCGGTTTGCGCTGCAGCAATCCACCTGCGAGCAAGAGCACCGCCACGGTCGCAGAGACGTAGACGGGAAAAGATGGCCCCACGAAGTGAAGCAGCAGCACCGCATTCACAATCATCGTTGCCGCGCAAATCAGCACAATCCGGCCCCCGCCGGCCATCCCGCTTGCCACCATCGCAATCACGGCCAGCGCTATCATCTCACCCGAGAACGCCAGCCAGCAGCCTTTCAGGATCACGTCCAGTGGCGCCTTCATCCCGCCGTCCACGATCATTTTCTGGACGTCTGCGATTCGAAGACCATGCCCGATCCCTGTCAGCAACAAAACAATGCTCCCTATCCCCGTCAACCAATGCCCCGTTTTCATCCGCTATCCTCTCATCCGGAACTCCGCCGCGCGCCGGATTCTACACTTCCCGTTCCCTTATTGGTATTCGCCGCTCAACTCGATCAGCTTGAGCCTACAATATCCTGGATTCCACATTGGCACTGGGACTCTTTTGGTTTTTTGGGGGTTTATCTCCTTTCCCTGGTTCTTCATCCATCTGGTATTATTCGCCTGGCAAACGCATACTCAGCACAGCACCGAACGCTTTTCCGCTTCTGCGGTACCGAACACTACATCGCACGGCAGAGGATTCGCGCTGCAATGTCTGGAAAGAAAATTCTAGTCGTCGAGGATGATAATCTCCAGCTCACCACCCTCGCACGCCGTCTCAAGTCCGCCGGTTTCGAAGTCGTCGCCGCCCGCGACGGCTTGACTGCCATCAGCACGGCCCGCAAAGAACAACCCGATCTCATCCTTCTCGATCTTGGCCTGCCAGCAGGGGACGGCTTCGTCGTCCTACAACGCTTAGGGATGCTGATCAACACGGGCACCATCCCCATCATCGTCGTCAGCTCTCGGCCGCCCCTAGACAATCGCGACGCCGCTCTCAAAGCCGGAGCGATCGCCTACATCCACAAGCCAGTCGACATATCCGTGCTACTCAAAACCATCAACGAAGCCCTCGGCCTCTCCCCTACCGAACCCCCTCCGGAGCCTCCTCAACCGCCTCCCTCATCCCAGCCCTGACTCACGTCGGATCGCTATCTGCATTTTTTCTCGATGGAAAGTGACCCGCAACGGTGTATACCAATGATAAAATAGCCGCTGCTCTGACGGGGGGAAGGCATGCCTTACCTGCAGGATTCAGTTGCCAATCTCGAAATCTTTGAAGGAATTGTTCCCTGGATGTACTTGGACACAAAAGGATTCGTCACCGTCGCGGTCGGTGAACTACTCGCAAACCCGGCCAGCGCTCTGGCGCTCACCTTTGTGGATGCCAATAATCAACCTTCTACGCCGGATGCCATTCAAGCCGAGTATTCTCGAGTCTCCTCTCTGCCCCCTGGAAGATATCCGGCTGCTTTTTATCGCACACCTGCCTCGCCAACTTTGCCGCATCCAGTCATCGATGCGCTGCTCTTGCACCATCTCACTTACTTTGACACGCAACTCAGCCAACGCTTAGCGAATTACCTCACCTTTCCGGACCCCGCAAAGCTCGGCTTGCTCGATATGGTTTACAACCTCGGCGTCACAGGTCTGTTCCGGGGCTTCCCTACCTTTATGAACCATGTTCAAGACGAGAATTGGGCCGGCGCCGCCACCCAGTGCCATCGCAACGGCCCCAGTCTTCAGCGCAACGACTGGACCTGCCAGCAATTCCTCGCCGCCACTGCCGCTTCCGCGCCCCAGCAATCCCTTGCTGCCGCCGCTGCTTCAGCCCCGGCAAACACCGGCTCATAGGCCGGCGCTCCGCCCGCGTCGCTCGAAGCTGCTAGGAACTGTTTCCTGGTGATTTGACGGGCACGAATAACGGGGTCGTAAATCGCCGACAATCTCAAACTAATTGACGAGTCGTGCTGCCCGCAACACGATTCTGCTTCAAGGCCTCAGTTACCTTAGAGACCAGACTATCTCGGGAAAATGGTTTCTGCAAAAAGTAACTTCCTTCGAGAAATTCGTCATCGGCTTTATGAAACTCCAGATATCCGGACATGTAAATAACCTTCAGGTTCTTCCGGCTCGCTTTCAATAATTTAGCCAGTTCCGGCCCCCTCATATTGGGCATCACGATATCCGTTACCAGCACGCGAATCGGACCCGCACGCTTGGCCACCTCCAGCGCTTCCATGCCATCGCTCGCGGTCAGCACGGTGTACCCAGCCGACTTCATAAATTCCGCCGCCAACTCTCTCACGGCCTCTTCATCCTCGACAATCAGCACCGCTCCGGTGTGCTGAGCCTCATTCTTCGGTGCGCTCTCTTGCGATGGTTGATCCTCGGTCTGCTCCACGACCGGCAGATACACTTCGAATCGCGTGCCTTTCCCGGGTTCTGACTCCACCCAGATGCATCCTCCGCTTTGCTTCACCACTCCATAGACCGTTGCCAACCCCAAACCGGTTCCCTTGCCCAGTTCTTTGGTGGTAAAAAATGGCTCAAAGATTCGTTCCTTGGTCGCCGCATCCATGCCATGCCCGGTATCTTCCACACTGAGCCGGATGTAGTCACCCGCTAGCAGCGGGGTCCGGGTCTTGGCCGTCGCTTCATCCACGCAAACGTTCCGTGTTTCCACGATCAATTTCCCGCCCGTGGGCATCGCGTCGCAGGCGTTCACCGTCAAATTCATGATCACCTGTTCGATCTGCCCCGGATCTGCTTTCACCCGCCCCAGCGATTCCCCAGCCTTGAATGTAAACGAAATATCTTCCCGCACTAGCCTCTTCAGCAGGCTGCACATCTCCGCCACCAGCGCATTCAAATCCAAAACTTTCGGCTCCAGCACCTGCATCCGGCTAAAGGCCAGCAGTTGCCGCGTCAGCGACACCGCCCGGTTCGCTGCCTTCTCTATCTGGTTGGCATTTCGTTGCAACGGATCGTTGGCCTGCAACTTTTCTAGTATCAAATCCCCGTGCCCCTTGATAATGGTTAGCAGGTTGTTAAAGTCGTGCGCCACTCCCCCCGCCAGTCGCCCCACGGCTTCCATCTTTTGCGCTTGCCGCAACTGCTCTTCCAGTTGATGCTTCAGCGACTCGTCGCTCTTCAACGTCTTGCGCATGCGATCAAACGCACGCGTAACTTGCGCAACTTCATCCGAACCCTCAGCCACCACCGGATAGGAAAAATCAGCCTTCTCTAGCGCCTGAACCGCTGCCGCCAAACGCGCCAGCGGACGCGTGAATCTGTCGGAAATTGCAAATACCAGCACGCCGCCCGTCAGCACCGCCAAAATCCCCAATCCTCCAAGCAACTGGTTCTGTTTCTCCAGGTAGGCCAATGAATCGTTGTACGATTTCAAAACAATAATGCTTACAGGCTTCGCGCCCGCCGTCAGCTCAATGGCGCTGGTAAAAAATCGCTCGCCGTCCAGCGTCACTTGCTCTTTCCAAGGCCCGGCCCCCAGTTGCGCGGCGAATTGCTGCTCCTTGAAAAGTGGCAGCGTGCTGGCCACAATATCGTTGCCAAAGCGAAACGCCACGTGACTCGAAGAAACCCGCCGAAGCTCGGTGGCTTCCGGATCGATTCCGCGGCCCACAATCACTGTCCCTAACAGATTGTTCTTCGTCGGTGGGACACCGTAGAAAGGTTTCAGCACCACCTGATAAAGTCGTGTCCCGCTATACCACCATCCCGTGCTGCTGCGCTCTTTGAGCGCGTGGGTCAGAGCTTCCTGCGCCGTTGCCAGCGGAAATTCATCCATGGTGGTATGCAGCGCCACGATTCTTCCGCCCGCGTCTGCCAGCACCATCAGATCGCACTCATCCGAGTGCCAGGGGTCTTTTCCCACGTCTTCGATCGCGGCGGGGTCTCCGTTTCTCATGGTTACGAGCGACGCCAATAAGTCGGCCTTACGCAGCAGCGCCACTCCATGCCCGTGCTGCAGCACCTGAAACGTCACCATGGCATTCTGCGATTCTTCCCGGATTTCCCTCTGCACTCTGCCCTCAGCCGTCCGTCGCACGATCAACAATGTGGCCCACGTCAGGCCCGTGGTCACCACGGCCAGCGACAGCATGAATTTTGTACGAAGTCTCAACTCGGTCCTCGCATTGCCGTGCTTCGACAACTACGATCACAACGCCCAGCGCTCTTCGGCTTGTCACTCACACTAGTATTCCCCCACGTCCTAAGGGAATAGCCCTACAGTACTAGCGTTCTAGCGCAGCAAGTGCCCCTCCCCAGTCTCCTGGGTCCCTATCCGGGGTGCTTTATGCGCAGACTGACCGGCACCTTGGCCTGAAGCTAATTCATACTGATACTGTTATCATTTGACTCCGATTTTGGCGCGAACTAGTGATACATAAGAAGAGGCGTGTTCGCTTATACATCCTCGGCATTAATCGCGGCATCTCTGAACTTATCTCTCCACCAGATCTCGAAATTCGCGAGGAGAACATAAGCATGACACAGACGGCAACAGAGTTGGCCTACGGGGCGGCACTCCCGGTGCTTTCTTTCTTACTCGCAGTTCCGTCGCGGGCCGGGGACGCTAGCAAGGTTCTCTCCGGCGTTTTCATCAACGCCTGCGGAGCCGTCGTTCCCGGCGCCAAAATCTCCCTCAAGAACGAAATTCCCGTCCACGTCGAAATGACCTGGCAAAGGCTGAAATAACATGATCACGAATCGCTTGCTATTTGCGGCTTTTTTGACCTGCGTCTTCACCATCTCGCTCGACGCTCAGGACGCAGTCTCGCCCTCCGCTCCTGCTTCGCCCAATGAGACCATCCCTCTCACCGTCCCCAAAGGCACCGCCGTCCAAGTTGTTCTCGACAAAGAACTCAAAATCCAAAATGTCGGTCAGTCCGTTCACGGCCGTGTCGCCGAACCTGTCTATGCTTTTGACAAACTCGTTGTCCCGGCGGGAACCGAGGTTACTGGCCAAATCACTCAACTCGAAGGTGTCTCTAATGGGAGACGCACTCTGGACGCATTGAATGCCGATTTCACTCCTTCTCGCAAGGTCCAGATCGAATTCCATGATCTCCTCCTCGCCGACGGCCGCCATATCCCCATCCACACCACCGTAACTCCTGGCTCCGGACAAGTCATCCAGTTCGTCACCAACACCGCCGGCGAGAAAAAAAAGACCGTAAAAGACGCGGCCTCAGAGAAAGCCGACCAAGCCAGGGAAGATGCCAAACGCCAGTGGGACGACGCCATGAGGCAGGTCCATGAGCCCGGCAAGCTCCACAGAATAGAAAGATATGCCGTCGCCCAGCTTCCTGTCCATCCCCAATACATCGACGCCGGAACCGTCTATTTCGCCGAGCTCGCCGAGCCTCTCGATTTTGGCACCGAGCCTCTGACTCCGGAAATTGCCGCTTCGCTCACCATGCCGCCCCCCACCGGCAGCTCCGTCCACGTACGACTTATGACACCACTGAGCTCCGCGACCGCGCAGCAGGGCCAGGAAGTCGAAGCCGCCCTCTCGCAACCGCTCTTTGACGGAAACCGTCTGGTCCTTCCTCAGGGCAGCCGCCTGAAAGGCTCCGTCGTTCAGGTTCGACCCGCGCGTCGCCTCAGCCGCAATGGCCAGCTCCGCATGGTCTTCCATGAACTTGTCTTACCGGATGGCCTGGCGCAAAAAGTGGAAACCACGTTGGCGGGCGTTCAGGCCGGCAAGGGCCAGGATGTCAAGCTCGACGCCGAGGGCGGCGCCGAAGCCAACTCTCCCAAGACGCGCTATCTGGCTACTGGAATCTCCGTAATGCTGGCGCTGGCCTCAGCTCATACGGACGGCGACCATGACGCCCATGCCGGCGATGTTGGCGGCAACAGCGGCAATCGCGTAGCCGGCGGCGCCGGTGGTTTCAAACTTGTCGGCATCGCCATGGGCGCTTTCGTTCATTCGCAACCGCTCGGCATGGCCATGGGCGCCTATGGCGCAAGCGTGTCGGTCTATTCCCATTTCCTGGCCCGCGGACGCGACCTCGTCTTCCCGAAAAACACCGCCATGGAAGTGGCCATCGGCCCCCGTCCATCCGGCCCCTCTCGAGACTCTAGAAAGCCCACCGATCTCAAGAGAGAGAACCCCGGCCCAAAGACCTGAAACTAGTCGCTCTCCCCATAACTCACGCGATTCTCTCCGTCCTGGTAACGTTGCGCGGCTCATCGAGCAAGACATCCACCCGTCCGAGAAATCGCACCGTATGCGCCAATTCCGCGTGCCTCTCGAACGCCACCCCGCGCTCTTGCCCTTCCCGGGCATGCAACCTCACGAACACGTATTGCTCCACGTCTCCCTCCATCCAAGCCTCCACCCCACGGTCATTTCGAACGGGGCGGCCACAAGTCTATTTCGCGAACCGCCTAACACTGAAGGAAATCGGCAGCCCAACCACGACCATGTGCACAAGCAGCCCAAGAATCAGGTCATTAAGTTTGTAAGGGCCCTTGGCGTGAAGCGCGGAGAGTGGCAAAACGATCAGTCTCATTACCTCTTCCACCGCGGCGCCAAAGAACAAGCCGCACACCAGCGGATGCTCCTTCAAAAAAACGAGCTTGCGGCTTGCCCCGTAGTAAACAGCCGCTGCTGAGCAAGCGATAAAGAAGTGCAGCAAGACACCAAGAACGTAGGTACCGACGCCTCCCTGGAAAGCCGCCGGGCCCAGCAGGCCCGCGGCAATCGCGAGCGGAATGTCCCGTCCAAACAGGACGCAAGCTTGGGTCAGGTCCAATGCTCCAGCAATCCCGCCGCCCACGGCGATTGCCAATAGCGCGCTCCTCTTCCCCGATGATCGGGGGACAGATTCTCCAGTCATGCGATATCCACCCTTTCAATTGTGATTTGTTGCGAATCCGCAATGCCCGATACCCAGGTCAGACCTCCGAGTGACCCCATTTGAAGAGAGCGAGATCAATCATATCGGCCATGGCCAAGACCAGGGGCTGGCGTCAACGCCCTCTAGGGCCTCCTAGGCCCTGGCCCGCAAAGGCTCCGGTCCGCTGTCCGCATTCGTTTTCACGCGTCAAGAAGGAATCCGGAGCGCCTGGCTCTTGACGTGTCCAGGCCCGCGAACCTAGCATGTAAGCTAGTCAACTGACTATTGGACGGTGTGATGCCAAAAGGGAAAGCAGACAACCGCACGCGGCTCCTCGAAGCCGCCGAGAAGGTCACTTATCGGTACGGTTTCGGCAAGACGGCTCTCGCTGACATCGCCAAGGCGGCCAGGGTTCCCGTGGGCAACATCTACTACTATTTCAAGACTAAGGACGAGATTGGCGATGCCATTGTGGAGCGGCGTGTCTCGCGATTCAGGAGGTTGCTCAACGAGCTGGACAAGGCCGATGCTCCCCAAGAGCGGCTGTGCGCCTTCGTGCAGATCAAGATCAACAACCGCGATGAGCTGGCGCGCAGTGGCTGTCCGGTGGGGACCCTGTGCTCCGAGCTGCACAAGCACGGTGGCACAGTTGCAAAGAAATCGACGGTATTATTCACCGAGGCTCTGGCATGGATGGAGGCGCAATTCAAGGCCCTTGGCCAAGGCGCCGATTCACGCGGGCTCGCCGTGCATCTGCTCTCCGCAACGCAGGGCGTGTCCGTGCTGGCTCACACCTTCCACGACCCCGGCATGATCGCCATGGAGGCGGCGCGGCTCAAGCAATGGATTCGCTCGCTGGAAGCCGAAAACAACCAGACCGGCGCATCATGATGGCAGACAACGGACGCATCGCGGGGTGCAACAGGCCTCCCTTGGCAGGAAGATTTTGACTCTGTTTCGCTCGAACCGCGCGTCTTTGCGGTATCGTTTTTTCCGCTCTTCGCGAACGATCGATGCGGATTCCCAGAAAGCTACGCGGCGAGTGTGTGTTCGGCAAGTAGGTGCGCGGGCACTTTGCGCAAATCCCAAACCAACCCGCACCAGGAAAGCATTTTCAGCCCGTAATAGGTGATGTCGATCTCCCACCAGTAAAAACCCTGGCGCGCCGAAGCCATAAAGTGATGGTGATTGTTGTGCCACCCTTCGCCGAGCGTCAGCAGCGCCAGCAGCCAGTTGTTCCGGCTGGTATCGGTCGTCTGGTAACGCCGCGATCCGAACAAGTGCGACAGCGAATTGATGGTGAACGTGTCGTGCCACAGCAGCACGGTGCTCAGGCAGAAACCCCAGACAAACAGCGACCATCCGCCGATCAAAACAAGGATCGCTGCCAGAACGACCGGTGGCACCAGGTGGTACTTGTTCAGCCAGCGCAATTCCGGAAATTTCGCAAAGTCGCCGATGTTTTCGAGCGGCGTAACATCATATTTATCCGAAACAAACCAGCCCACGTGAGACCAAAAAAATCCGAACAGCGTCGGCGAATGCTGATCCAATTCCTGATCCGCATGCCGGTGATGGTGCCGGTGATGCCCGGCCCACCACAACACCCCCTTCTGCGAAGACGTCGTCGCTAGAAAGGCCATCACGAATTGAAACATCCGGCTGGTCTTGTAGGAACGATGCGCGAAATAGCGGTGGTAGCCCGCGGTAACAAAAAACATGCGCACTGCGGCAAGCCCCAGGCAAGCAATCAGATACGACCAGCGAAAATGCACGAAGAATATGCCCATCGCCAGGATGTGAATCAGTGCGAAGGGCAGCGCCAAAACAAGCGGAATACGGGATCCGTTGGGCAAAGGTATGGATAGAGTGCGTGAGGCCATGCAGTAACTTCCTTCACGTCCGGCGGACGCTCTTACAATTTTTTGTGCGAGCGCGAAACGCTGCTGGGGCTCAACGAAGAAAACAGCACGGCTCACTACGTTCAGTCTAGTGATGCGTAATGCGCCGGTCAAGACGTACCAAAGGACCCGTTGGCGGTAAGTGCAGAATTGCACACCAGCATCCGTTGTTCGCTGGAGCGGCGCAACGAACGCGTCGCGAGCGGAACTCTTCTCTCAGATGTGCTATCGTCCGTTTGCAAGAGTTTGTCGGATTTTTCACGCACCCTGCTAATCCCGTCATTGCGGGCGGAGCGAGGAATCTCTTCCCGCCCGAAGCGGAAAAATCGTCGCGGCGCGGACGAAGTGGCAGGCATTAAGCAAGGAGCAGAAAAACCATGGCAGAGCGTCCCGTACTCGTCGGACTCGTACCCCAGGTCGTCGTACTCGACCCCGGGGATCAAATCTCCTGGATCTCCGACGCCGGCAATCTTCGCGTCGAGTTTGACGTCAACCGCTGCCCCTTTTCCTCCAATATTTTTCAAGCCCCGGCCGGCATGCGCCTGCTGAGCGGCCCGCCGCGCGTCGGCCTCAAGGGCGCCACCTACAAATATCGCCTTTGGCTGAACGATCAACTCGTTGGCCAAGGCGAAGTCATCCTCCGCGAAAAATGACAGATGAAGCGGAGAGTAGCAATCTGTGCTCCGCTCAAATTTCGAGCGACCAAGCTCGCAGGAGCTTGGTCGCGAGAGTTGGCGGTTTCGACTGCTACGTTTATGCCAGTCGGCCTGTTCGGCTACTTGGGTTGCTTGGCGATGATCAGAGTCTTGATCTTGTCGTACGTCGCTGCGGGAATGATCTTTTTGTTGACGAGATCCGTCTTTACCCGGTACGGACGGCCGGCAATGATCTTCTGCGAGTACGCATCGCCGATGCCCGGCAGGGCCTTCAGCTGATCTTGCGTGGCACTGTTGATGTCCACTAAATCACTGGCCTTGGGCGCCGCGGGGGCTTTCGTCGGCGCCGCGGCGGCCTTAGTCGCTGCCGCAGGAGTTTGCGCATGCGAATACGCAGCGCCCATTCCCAAAAGCAAAAGTAGAGCCGCCAGAATCATTCTGTTCCATGGTTTCTTCATTTCGCTCTCTCCTTTTTGTTTCAACAAAACCGATTTGCAATTCGATTTTTCTCGCGTGCTGCTCCACACTTCGCCGGTTGCTAGCCTGCTTGGAGGGCCTCTGATTCCTACCTGCCTGGCTTGGTCTTTCCGTACCAGCGAGTTCCCTGCCTGCGGTATACGCCGATGGGCGCGTTTCCCCTCGCCATACCCGCTCGACCGATCCGGAAGACGCTGACGCCGGAGTGGTGGCAAGAGAAGAAGTGGGAGTTGGCTTTGCCGAGCTCGGCCGGGTGGCCGGCGCTGCCGTTTGCGAGCGCTTGGTCCGAGATGCTCGATTGCCGAGCTTCTCTCCCGAGGCCGGAGAGAGTTGCAGCGAGCATAGTCGCGGCGGGCGTTGCCACGAGCAGAGCCCGAGACAGCTTCTTCGCGTTACGGTTCATCGATTCGCTTCTCACCGAAATGCGCACCCACGGGAACCGGGGCTCGCTGGAATTCCGGCATGATGGCGAAGAAAAGCGGTGAAGTCAATATGGCAGAGGACCAGATGGCAGAGGACCATTTACTGGCCACCGGGACAGGGAGTTTCCGTCCAGAGGGGTTGTTTGAACGCGACAGCGGTCGGGCGATTGGTCTCCGGCGATCCGTGTCGAGCAGTCAGTCGCCGGCGACGGCGCTGCGTGCGGATTCGACCGATTCGGCCAGTCCACGGCGGATCGGGCCCAGGACGAACGCCGGCACTTCGCGCTCCGGCGCCAGGGAAAGATTGGTGGCTCGGCGCGGAAATTCAGTGCGGTGATCCAGTTTGAGCCCTGCCTCGCGAAGGAACTCGGCGGAGAAGCCCATATCCTCGGCGCGGTCGACTCCCCAGAACCACAGCTTCTCCTCATGGCGCTGGAGGAAGTCGAGCGACTCTTCAAGCTTCTTCATGGCCCGGTCAAATGACGAAGCCAGGAAGAAAACGCCGAGATTCCAGGCGTGGCGAGGGTAAAAGACCTGGATGCGAACGCAGTACTTGCCGGACTGGTTTCTTTCCATGCTGCAGCGGTAGTCGTTGCGGACGGTGGGAGTGCGTGAGGGAGTCTTCTTGGTATTCATAAAGTCCTGAGGTCTTGGCGCTGGTGAGCCATGGCGATTGTGTTCCGGGTTCGCCTGGTTTGCGGCCTGCCCATGGGTTCGCTGGAGCGCAGAACCAGACTGGAAATCGGCTACTCGGGAAACACCATAGGCTACCGAGGTGCGAGGAGAAAGACAAGCACGCTGTAAGGACCATTTAAGACATTTATTATCAGTTACTTAGATTAGCCAACGTCGCCAAAGCCCTTTAGCTTTTCGGGCATCAACTGGAGTTTGCCGTCTTTTTTCAGGCGGTCTTCGAGAGCTGTTCGGAAGGCCTCAAAGGCCATCGAGCGTTTATTTTGCAGCACCTGTTCGGTAATTTCCTTCTTCTGTTTGTCAAAATCCTCGGGCTTGGGCTCTTGTTTGTCCGCGACTCTGTAGACCAGCCAGTTGCTGCCGAGACTTAGCGGCGGGCCGACATCGCCGGGCTTCAACTGGAAGGCGGGAGCAAGCTGCTTTCCGCTGGCAACATTGGAAATAGAACCGGCGCGAGCGAAATCGTCGCTAGATTTGGCCTCTAAGCCGAGCGCTTTGGCGGCGCTGTCGAGTTTTTCTCCCGCCCTAACCCGCTTGGTTAGCTCATCCGCCTTGGTGTGAGCTTCCGTGGATGCTTTTTCCTGCTTGAGTTCAGCAACCACCTTGTCCCGCACTTCGTCCAGGGAGCCTTGGTGCGCGGAAAGAATCTGCTTGATGGAAAGCACCAGGTAGCCGCGATCGGTGTGAACCGGCAAGCTCAATTCACCCTGGCGCAACCGAAAGATGGCATCGCTGACCTTAACGTCCGGAGAATTGCCCAATTCGACGAGGGGATCGGTTACCGCAACCGGGCGGGTCTCACCAACGGTGAGGTGATACTGCTTGGCCAGGTCGTCGAGAGAGACTTTGTTGGACTGGCGGATGGCCTGGGAGAGCTTATCGGCCACATCGCCCGCCTGTTTATCGGACTCGGTGAGGAGCAGCGGTGCGCGGATGGAATCCTTTACTTCATCAAAGGGCTTCGTGTGCGCAGACTCTTTGTCAATGATTTTGAGGATGTGAAAGCCATACTGGGTCTTGACCAGGTCCGAGATGCTGCCTTTCGGAAGTGAAAACGCCGCCTTTTCGAATTCCGCGACCGTTTGCCCCTGTACGATCCACCCCAAGTCTCCACCTTTGTCCTTTGTGCCGGGATCCTCGGAGTACTTCTTGGCGAGATCTTCGAAACTTGCACCTTTTTTGGCCTGATTTAGAATGTCTTGGGCTTTCTTCTTAATCTCATCGACCTCTGCGTCCGTTTTGCCCACGGTCATCAGCAGGATGTGCTCGACATGCACGCGGTTCGGCACTTGGTAATCCTGAATGTTCTTTTGGTACTGGACCTTCAACTGATCGTCGGAGACTTCGAGGCTCTGACGAACCTGGTTCACGTCCACGATGGCATAGCGCACCACCCGCTTTTCAGGGACCTGATACTTTGCTTTGTTCTTTTCGTAGGCGGCAGAGATCTCCGCGTCATTTAGGGTGATTTTTGCTTGCAGATCTTCCGGCTTGATGAACGCGTAGTCCAGTTTCACCTTTTCGTTGCGGTAGACGAATTCTTCCTGGAGCTCTCGAGGGCCGGCGCTGATGCCGTCGGTGACCAGCTTTTGGAACTTTTCCTGGAGCATTCCCAGGCGAACGTTGTCTTCGAATTCGGATACCGTCATTTGCGTGCGGGATTGCACCAAGGCGGCGTATTGATCGGGAGCGATGGGCGTTCCTCCGTTGAAGGCGGCCGGAAGAATCAGCTTGATGCGGTCGGCAATCTCATCGTTCGAAACGCGGATGCCGATCTGGCCAGCTTCGTATTCCATCTCTTTCTGAAGGAGGAGCTGGCGCAGAATCTGCTGTGCGTAGTAGGGTTCCAGCATGGGCGGCACTTGATTGCGCTGCTTGATCTGGTTGAGCTGCTGGCGGATTTCGGCGACGGTGACGGTTTGATCGCCAACCTTTGCCACCGCATCCGTGGACGTCCGCGTGTCGCCTGGACCTGTCGGCACGAGATAGAGGAGCATGCCGCCGGACAAAGCCAGCACGACCACACCCAGCAAGATGCGGGAAAAGAGTTTTTGCGTGTTTTCTGAGCTGCCAGCCATCCGCTGAATCCCCCAAGAGTCCTAAGCAAACATACCATTATAGGAGATTGGAGGCTTGCGCCTCAAATAGAATCGTGCGCGGAACGATACATTAGCTTAGGGAGGCCCCCATTGCTCCGGCGCAACCACGAAGGGCGTCGGCAAAACAGCTGAACCCACGCATCGCCCGCTGGCCTGGTTCGGCATTGGCGGCGGCAGTTCGACCTTCGTCCCGTACTCGCGATCCGATCATCCAATGCGTACGCCTTGGATGGTACCTGCCGCTTGGAACAGAACCGTGTCTTTGTTGGGCGGCGTGATTGTGATTTTGAAACTGCCGGACAAGGTTCCGTCGGCATTAGCCACATAGGTACCGATAAGGGTCGCAACCGCGGTATTCACGACTAACTTCCCGGTCGGGGAAAACAGCGGTGGCCCGGTCAATATGTGTTCTCTGAGTTTTTTATGAGGAGCTATGAGGGGGCTAAGTTAAGTCGTGACTTAGCCGTTCAGTTTCAGGAAGCTGTATAATACCCGGCCAGCCGCGGTCCGAGGCTGGCAGCTTGGGTAACCACAGTCGGGTACGATTCGGGGTCTTCGAGCTGGATATCGCGGACGGCGAGCTTCGCAAGCGGGGCAAATCCGTTCGGCTTCAGCCTCAGCCCTGTAAAGTTCTGGCCGCCCTGGGGTCGCGACCAGGCCAGCTCGTCACTCGGCAGGAGCTCCGTCATGAGATCTGGGACTGCACCACTTTCGTTGATTTTGAGCAAGGCCTGAACTTCTGCATCCGGCAGATCAGGCTGGCTCTCGACGACGATCCGGAAACGCCCCAGTTCATTGAAACCGTGCCCCGGCGCGGTTACCGCTTTATCGCACATACGACCTCCTGCGAAGACCTCCAGGCCGCAAGCAACGCAAAAAAGAAGACGATTATTGCTTGGGCATACACATTCACCAAACAAAGTGTCCACCGGAACTTGTATCGGATCTGGTCCCATTAAAGTAGCCGATGATCAAATTGAATACGATTCGAACGCGAGGCCCGCTCTTTGTTCCGGCGCTGGTCTTGATTTGGCTGGGTGCGATAAACCGAGGGACGACCTCAGGGTCCCCACAAAACCTCGCGCAACCGCCGGCAGCCGGGAGTACGCCGACGTTTTACCGCGATGTGCTGCCCATTCTCAAGGAACGGTGCCAGATTTGTCATCGTGCCGGGGGAATTGCGCCTGCGCGATTCGAAACTTACGAACAAACGCGGCCCTATGCAGCGGCGATTTCGGCTGCGGCCCGAGACAAGTCCATGCCGCCGTGGTTTGCCGATCCCCTCATTGGACATTTCTCGAATGATCCCTCGCTGTCGCCCGGACAAATCGCTTCGCTCGCCGCGTGGGATCGAGCAGGGGCGCTTCGAGGAGACCCGCACGACGCTCCGCCACCCCCGCACTGGGCGGAAAGTTGGAGCATTGCGCAGCCGGACTTGATTTTGAAAATGCCGAAGTGCGTAGCGCTTCCTGCGAGTGGGGATGTTGAATACACGTACGAAATTGTGGCGACGGGATTTCGGGAGGATCGCTGGGTGAAGGCCGTGGAAGTTTTGCCGTCGCTTCGCCCAAACGTGCATCACGCGGTCGTGTATGTGCGGCCCCCGGATTCGAAGTGGATGCGGCGCGCTCCGGTGGGCGTGCCGTTCACCGCTCGGACGCTCGACGATCCGGAGGACCGGCGCGGGGCGCACTGGACGGACAGCGACGTGCTGCTGGTATATGCGCCGGGGAGTTCGCCGGACAATTGGCCGGATGGCATGGCAAAATTTATTCCTCGAGGGTCCGACCTTGTTTTTCAGATGCACTACACGACCAATGGGCACACGGGCTGCGACCAAACCAGCGTGGGGCTGATTTTTCCTAGGCATGCTCCGGCCGAGCGCGTGCTTACGCTGCAGCTTACGAACGATCACTTTGTGATTCCGCCGGAAGCGCCGGATTATCGTGTGGAAGCGCGCGGCACTTTGCCGAACGATGCGACGCTGCTGAGCTTTTTTCCGCACATGCACCTGCGCGGAAAACGGTTTGCGTACAACATTATTCACAGAGAAAAGAGTCCTGGCGCGAGCCAGGATCAGCGAATGGAACCGCTGCTCGACGTCCATTATCATTTCCACTGGCAGATGAGCTACCGTCTCGCGGAACCGCGTTTGCTGAAAGCCGGGACGGAGTTGCAGGCCGTCGCCTGGTACGATAATTCGCGTGACAATCCGCATAACCCAGACCCGGAGGCGGCCGTGCGCTGGGGCGAGCAGACTTACGATGAGATGATGGTGGGGTTTTTCGACGTGGCGGTCGCGGCAAGTCTCGACAAGCGCGGCTACTTCGTCCGGCATGGAACAGAGACAGGCGACGGGCCCCCGTGACGGGACCTGGCGACGGAACCTCCTCGAGCACGGGAGCGAACATGGAAATCAGCAGTGCCTATGTAGAACTGAGTGTGAATGACGGCAGCACGATGCGCGCGTGGGTGGCCCGGCCAAAAGAAGAAGGCGCGTACCCCGGCTTGCTGGTCTTTCAGGAAGCGTTCGGGGTGAACGCGCACATTCGCGACATCGCCGGGCGGTTTGCGCGGGAAGGATTCGTGGCCCTGGCGCCGGAACTTTTTCACCGCACCGGCGCGGGATTTGACGGGCACTACGACGATTTTCCGAGTGCCGTGCCGCACATGAAAGCGCTGAACGATGCGTCGATGGGCGCAGATTTGCGAGCGGCGCATGACTGGGTGCGCGGAAGAATTGGGGCGGAGCTGCCGATTTTTGCGATCGGTTACTGCCTGGGCGGGCGCGCGGCGTTTCTCGCGGCGCTCACTTTGCCGCTCGCCGGAGCAATTTCCTACTATGGCGGCGGGATTGCGCCGAATGCGACGAATCCAGGACTGCTGGGCCGGGCCAGCGGGATTCAGGCCCCTTTGTTGCTTTTCTGGGGCGGGCGCGACAAGCACATTCCGCCGGAGCAGGTGCGCGCGGTGACCGATGCGCTGCGCGCCACGGGGAAAAATTTCGTAAATGTCGAGATTTCGAACGCCGACCACGCTTTTTTTTGCGACACACGCGCAAGTTATAGCCCCGCGGCGGCGTTGCTGGCGTGGCCGTTGACGCTGGCGTTCCTGCGCGCGAGATCTGGCTGAAGGTGAACCCAGAAAACCGGAAAAAGCGATAAGCGGGCCCGAAAAAGCCGCCACTGTCCTTTCGGGCCAAGCCCCCTGCCCTGACGTCTAGGATGCACAAGCGCTATTTGCTGTTTAACCACGGCAAGGTTCAGCGGGCGTCCGCGTTCTAATTACTGTGCTAGATTCGAAGATTGGCAGCATTGTTGCGCGAAAGACCCGTGAGCACACCAACACCACACGACCCGAACCACCCGAAAATAAAGCGCGTGGAAGTGTATTGGCATACGGTGACGTACAAGACCGTGGCCGTTTACGCCGTGCTGCTGGTGGCCATCGTTTTCGCGGCGGTCTATTTGATCGATCCGAATCTGTACACGCAGGCCTACGACAGGCTTAACAAAACCATCGGCAACGGGGACAGCGACGCGCTGCCCATCTCGCTGACCCAAGCCAAGTTTGTAAACCTCGACGGAAAAGTACAAGTGAAGAAAGTCAATTCCGTGCAATGGGTGGACGCGGATTTCCGCACCTCGCTGGACAAGGGCGATCAAATTCAGACTTCGGCGGATGGCGCGGCGCGCATCACCTTTGCTGACAATACGACGTACACGGTGAAGTCCGGAACATTCATCACCGTGGAGGAGAATTCGATGGGGCGCGAGCAACCGTCGAGTTCGGGAATACGCATCAAGACCGGGCAAGTGGACTTGAAGACGCCAAATTATTCTTCGCCGGATTCGAAGGCCGCGGTGAGCATGGAAGACTCCGTGGCATCACTGCATTCGAACAGTAGCGCGGCCGTGAAGTCCGACCCGGAGCACAAGGAAAACGAGATCGTGGTCTCCAGCGGAAGCGCGGAAGTGCAGCGCGGCCAGGAAAGAGTGGAGATTGGGGCTCATCAGAAGGCCAGTTTCCCGACGGGCGGGCCGATCACCAAGTCCGACACGCTGGCGCCGCCGGAGCTGAGTTCGCCGCGCAACTTTGAGCCGCTCATCGTGGAAAATCCCAAAACCGCGGCGATCCATTTCGAATGGAAGGCCGTGCCACAGGCGGTTTCCTACACCGTGCGAGTCAGCGCGACGGCCATGTTCACTAGAACGGCGAAGGAAGCTCCAGGGGTTGTGGGAACCAGCGTGGATATCTCCGGGCTCGATGGAGGCGACTACTTCTGGAACGTAACGGCGACGAATGCCAAGAAGGAAACCAGCGAGGTCAGCGAAACGTTCCGGTTTACCCTCGTCGCTCAGGGAAAAACCCAGGAGATGCTTCTGGAGATTACGGGCACACAGATTCATGGCCGGGTGGCGGAAATCATCGGCCGGACGGAACCGGGCGCGGCGCTGATCGTAAATGGGCAGCCCGTGCCGATCATCGCAGCGGACGGCACCTTCCGGCACTTTACGGAGCCGCTCGAACCAGGCCAGCACACCATCGTCATCGTCGGAGAGAATCGCCGCGGCGGTACGGCCCAACAGAAGGTAACCATCGTCGTGCCAAAGTAAAAGTTCAAAACGCTGATCGTTTTCTGGTCACGCCAGAAAGAAGAGGCAGGCGCGACTTTGCGCTGGTCGCCAAGTCCGGAGACAATGGTCTAGTGGGCCGCGCGGCGGTTCCAGGAGACCGTCGGGAAGTTAGGCAGCTCGTTGTCGACCGGACGGCGGAGAGGGTTTTTCCGCGGGGGGCGGAGGGATGAATAAGAACGGTTACAACCTGAGGTCGATCTTTAGTTTGTTTTCTTCCGACCTCGCCATCGATCTAGGGACGGCCAACACGCTGGTGTTTTCGGCCGGCAAGGGCATCGTGGTAAACGAGCCCTCGATCGTGGCTATAAACAAGTCCACCGGCGAAGTCGTGGCCGTCGGCCGCGAAGCCAAGGAAATGCTGGGCCGCACGCCGGGAAACGTGGTGGCTATCAAGCCCATGAAGGACGGCGTCATCGCCGACTTCAAAGTCACCGAAAAAATGCTGACGTATTTTATTCAGAAGGCGCATAACCGCCGCGTGCTGGTGCATCCGCGAATCGTTATCGGCGTGCCCAGCGAGATTACCCCGGTGGAAAAGCGCGCGGTGCAGGACTCCGCGTATCGCGCGCGCGCCAGCGAAGTGTATCTGGTGGAACAAGCCATGGCCGCGGCCATTGGAGCTGGTCTGCCGATCGAAGAGCCTTCCGGCAACATGGTCGTGGACATCGGCGGCGGGACGACGGACATTGCCGTGATCTCCATGAGCGGCATCGTTTACTCGCGTTCCGTGCGCGTGGCGGGAAACGAGATGGACGAAGCGGTGATGCAGTACTTGAAGAGAAAATACAACCTGCTCGTCGGCGAACGCACCGCGGAACAGATCAAGATGGAAATCGGCTCGGCCTATCCGCTGGAAAAGCCGCTGACCATGGAAGTGAAGGGCCGCAATTTGATCGAAGGCGTCCCGCGGACGGTCACCATTGACGACAGCGAAATTCGCGAAGCCTTGAGCGAATGCGTGGCCACCATTCTTAATGCTGTGCGCGTAGCCTTGGAACGCACACCGCCCGAACTTTCCGCCGATATCAGCGACCGGGGCATCGTGCTGACGGGTGGCGGCGCGCTGCTGAAGAATCTCGACAAGCGCATCCGGGAAGAAACCGGTCTGCCGGTCTCCATTGCCGATGATCCGCTGGCGTCCGTGGTGCTGGGCACCGGCAAAATGTTGAGCGATTTCAAGTTGCTGCGGCAAGTTTGCATCGATTAACGGATTCTCCGGATTTGTCGCTATCGCAGAAATTTTGAACCGCACAGGGCAAGGTCTGTGCTACTGGACTCCATGGTTGGCATCCCTTCTCGACACAGATCACTCTTCCTGCTCGGAGGCGTCGTGCTCCTGCAGGTGCTGCTGCTCGCGGTGCAGATCAAACGTGACTCGCAAGGCCGGCTGATCCGCGTTTGGACGGTTGGAGCGGTGTCGCCGTTCGAGCGCGCGGGCGCTCACGGCATCAGCTACATTCGCGACACCTGGAAACACTATTTCGCGCTGCAAAACGCTTGGCGCGATAACGAAGAATTGAAGCGTGAAAACGGCGCGCTGAAACTGCAAATCACGCAACTCCAGAGCAAAGCTGGCGAAGCCGATCGTCTTGCCGCACTGCTGAAGTTCCGCCAAACGAGTGTGGACGTGCCCATGGTTAGCGCCCGCGTGATCGGCGGAAGCGCCGACTCCGACAGCCAGACCATTTATCTTGATCGCGGCGAGCGCGACGGCATCCGCCGCAACATGGGCGTCATCACCCCGGACGGCGTGGTCGGCAAGGTCATCGAGTCCTACAGGGATACGGCGCAAGTTCTGCTGCTGACGGACAAAGCCAGCGGCGTGGGCGCGATGCTGATGGATTCGCGCGTCCAGAAACCAGTTGGCGGCACGGGTGAGCCGTTGCTGGTCATGAAGTACATCTCCAACGAAGACAACAGTGTGAATCCCGGGGACCGCATCGTCACCAGCGGCATGGATCGCATTTTTCCGCGTGACTTGCCCGTGGGAACAATTGCGGACATCAAGGCAGGCAGTACCTTCAAGCAGATTCGCGTGCGGCCCGCTGCGAACCTCGAACGTCTGGAAGAGGTGTTCGTGCTGCTGACGATGAAACAGCTGGAGATGAAAAAAGATTCCGCGGAGCCGAATTCCGCAGCGCCCCCTGCCGGGGGGCCTTCCGCCGCTGCAGCCAGTCCGGCTTCGCAAGAGAAACCATGAACGACGCCTTCGATATGCGCGGTGGCGAGCTGCACATTGAGGTGCACAAGTTCCGTGCGGGCGCGATCATTCTGGCTACCGCCTTTGCCCTCGTGTTGCAGGCTTTTCTGCCGATTTATTTCTCTAAGGCCGCGATTCTGGATCTTCCGCTGCTTCTGGTCATCTATTTTGGCCTGAGCCGGCGCAATCCCTCCACGGGATTGCTCCTCGGCATGGTGATCGGAATTCTGCAAGACAGTCTCAGCGGGCCCACCGTTCCCCTCGGACTCTACGGCATCGGAAAAACCGTGATCGGCTATCTGGCTTCCTCGATCGGCGCGCGCCTCGATACGGAACATCCCGCGGCGCGTTTCGCCCTGACCATTGCATTTTTTGCCGTTCACCAGGGCGTCATTGCCTTGACGCGTCGGCTGCTTCTTTCTCAGCCCGAGCCGTGGTTCACCATGCACCTGGGCATCGCCGCGCTGGTCAACGCCGTGGTCGCCGTGTTTCTCTTCATGCTCCTCGACCGCCTGCGTAAACCCTCCTAACCCCTACTGAGCTAGCAGGAATTGCTTGAAGTCGTCGTAGTCGCTGGACATCGGCCGGGACAATTTCTCGAGCTTTAAATAGGCAGCGAGGCGATCCGGCAGCTGCGGCGCTGTGCCGATGGCGCGCTCGACCACATCGGCGAATTTCGCGGGATGCGCGGTGGCCAGCACCAATCCTTGCGCGGGGTCGGAATGCTCGCGCTTATAGGCTTCCCAGCCGAGCACTCCGACAGCGGTGTGCGGATCGGCGATATAGCCGAAGCGCTCGTGGAGGGACTTCATTTCCTCGAGCGTCTCGTCATCGCTCGCGGCGTGGCCCCAGATTTCGCGCTTCACATATTCGATGCGGCCGCGGCACAAATCCAGCAGGCGTGGAAAATTATTCGGGTTGCCGACGTCCATGGCGTTCGAAAACGTTTGTGTCGCCGGGCGGGGACGGAATTCCCCGGACCGCAAATATTCCGGCACGACATCATTGGCGTTGGTCGAGGCTACGTACATGGCCACCGGCAAGCCGATGCGCTTGGCGAAAAGGCCGGCCGTCAAATTCCCGAAATTCCCGCTGGGCACAGACACGACCAGCGGCACCGAGGCCACCGGCAGCTGGCGGTACGCCGCCAGGTGATAAAACATCTGCGGCAGCAGCCGCCCAATGTTGATCGAATTCGCCGACGTCAAAAAAGTGCGCTTGTTCAGCTCCATGTCCGAAAACGCCTGCTTCACGAGCCGCTGACAATCGTCAAAGCTGCCCGCCACTTCGAGCGCCGTGATATTTTCGCCCAGCGTCGTGAACTGCTTTTCCTGCGCTTCGCTGATACGCTTGGAAGGATAGAGAATCACCACGCGAATTCCCGGCACGCCGAGGAAGCCATGGGCCACGGCGCTTCCCGTGTCGCCGGAGGTGGCCACCAGAACCGTCAGCGGCCGCGTTTCTCCCCGAACGAAATAGCCCATCAGCCGCGCCATAAATCGCGCGCCAAAATCCTTGAACGCCAAAGTGGGACCATGAAACAGCTCGAGGATGTGCAAACCGGGCGAGAGCGACACCAGCTTCACGGGAAAATTGATGGCTTCGGCAACGATTTGCCACAAAACCTCTTCCGGCACATCCGGAGTAGCGAAAGGCCGCACCACGCGAAAACAAACTTCCGTGAACGGCAAGCGGCGAAACTCTTCGAGTTCCTCGGGTGAGCGCCGCGCGATCTCCACCGGCAAATAGAGCCCGCCGTCGGGCGCCAGCCCCCGCAGTACCGCGCCGCGCAGCGAAGTCAGCGCCGCCTTGCGCCCGGTGCTCCGGTACCTCATTGCCGGCGCTCAAGCTGTCCGCCAATTTTCCCTAGAAACGCCGCCACATCGAAAGCCGGATCGCGCAACTCGGCCACCTTCAACGTACAATGCGCCAAAGCTTCGTAGCTCTGCCGCCGCGCAGACATCAGCGTGGGATAACAACGCGCCACTGTTTCTTTGGGCGATTCGCCGCGCTTTGGCTGGAAAGCACCCCGCCACAACACCGGTTTGGGGTCACTCAAGTAGCGTTCGATGAGAAGCTGCTGCTCTTCCGCCGAGGCGGCCAGATACACGACGGTCATCCTCCGCCGCAAGCGCAGCAACAAATTATTCCCCGTGTAAATCACGCTGCCCGTGGTGTCCAGCACCAGCGGTTTTTCGGGTGGCTGCTCGAGCGACGTCAGCACCTCGCCCAGAGCGTGAATCTCTTCCTCGAGGTACTGCGCCTCGCGTTCTGCATATTTCGCGGCATCCGGCCAGCCCATCCACGCCGCCACACCGTCAATCCCGGAATACCCGCCGGCGGCCAGCCGCGGAGCCAGTTTCCGCTCGATACAGTCGTCGCAGCAAATAGCATTCCATCCCTCGGCGGATAATTTCTTCGTCCAAAAAGTTTTTCCAGCACCGGACATCCCGATAAGGGCCAAACGCAGAGGCAAGGAGGCTTCGCTTTGCATGAGAACAGTCAGACTACGATAACGCGTGCCCGGTCCGGTGAGCAAGCGTGTGGACCTGTGCGCTGTCGATAAGTCTCGAGCGCTCAACCAACCAGGTCTGGGCGGCCGGCTCATTTGAGAATGCCCATCCTGACAACCGATCCAAGCTTTTTTGGCTCCGTGAGCGCTGCTCGAGAACTGTGCGAATACGGACAGCGCCCACGGGTACGCTATGGGTACCATGTTTGCTGCGTGCAATCGTTCGCGGTGGAAACGTTAGGAATCGAGCGACGCCACCAAGGAGAATCCAATGAAGGTAAAGACATTGCTAGTTGTGGGTGCGTTCTCGCTGGCGCTGCTCATCGGCGGGTGCTATGCAAGCCCGACGCCAGCGGCAGGGCCTGCGGGGCCGCCGGGAGACCCCGGACAACAAGGTGCCACCGGCCAGCCGGGAGACTCGGGGCAGCCTGGAGATGCCGGCCGCAAGGGCGAAGCGGGCCGTGAAGGGGAAAAGGGCCGAGACGGAGATCAGGGACGGGCTGGAGACCAGGGACGGGCTGGAGACCAGGGACGGGCCGGAGACCAGGGACGGGCCGGAGATCAGGGCCGTACTGGCGACCAGGGACGAGAAGGCAAGGACGCACCGTGTCCAGCCGGAGAACATCGCCATACAAATCCTGACAACGGAAAAACCAGTTGCGTTAGAAACGACTGACTTGTCCGGCCATTAGAGATTCCAGGTGCAAACTCCGAAATAACCTTGGCAGCAGTCTACCGTCAATCTGGTGACGGTAGATTGCCGCATCCCCGCCCATCGCCCGCAAGCCAGATTCCCTGTCGATCAGAAACATTTTTGCCGAGAAAGATCCCATGAAACCTTTGTCTCCCCTAAGCGTCTTATGGATAAGGGCGAGGTCCTTCCATGAAAGCAAAGCGTGAAAATCCCGGAGATCTGCTCCAGGGAACGCTGGACCTGCTGATTCTAAAAGCCTTGGCTCGCGGCGCCCGGCACGGTTACGGCGTCGCCGAGTGGATTCACGAGACTTCCCGAGACATCCTGAGGGTCGAGGAAGGCGCGCTGTACCCCGCGCTGCATCGACTCGAGCTGCGCGGCCTGCTCCGCTCAGAATGGGGCGCATCGGATAACAATCGCCGCGCCAAGTTTTATTCCCTGACCGTGGCGGGAGGAAAACAGTTGGGCGAAGAGACCGCGTTTTGGCACCGCATGTCGGGGGCCGTCGCGCGAATACTCCAAACGGCTTAGATCGCGCGGGAGGAGACTATGTTTTCTGGGCGGCTACACCAAACTTGGTTGCGACTAAAAGCGCTTTGGAAGCGGCCCCAGCTCGACCGGACGTCCGAGGCGCGGCGGGCCACGCGCGTCGGCACGCTTGGCGCTAGGAGTAAGTTCCCGTTACGAGAAACTCCAAGCTAGCTGTCAACGAAATTCTGGAGCGAGAAGACGTGCAAGGGTGGCGGAACAAAACCTGGCGGCGCGCCAAAGCCATGTGGAAGCGGCCGCAACTGGATCGCGATCTCCATGACGAAGTCGCGTTTCACTTGGCCATGCGCGAAGAAAAGAACCGCCGCGCCGGGATGGCTCCGGAAGAAGCCCGTTACGCCGCGCGCCGCCAGTTCGGAAACCCCACCAGTCTCGAAGAGAGGAGCCGGGAAATGTGGACACTCGTATCGGTGGAAGGCCTGCTTCAAGACATCCGCTTGGGCGCCCGCAAGCTGCGCAAAAGTCCAGGTTTCACCTTCGTCGCGGTGCTGACGCTAGCGCTCGGAATCGGCGCGAACACCGCCATCTTTTCCCTGATCCACACGGTGATGTTAAAGAGCTTGCCGGTCAGCAATCCCAGAGAACTGTACCGCCTGGGAGCAGGCACCAGTTGCTGCGTCCTTGATGGCCTGCAGGGGAATTTCGGAATTTTCTCATATTCACTCTATCAGCAGTTAGAGGCCAACACTCCCGAATTCTCCGAAATGGCTGCATTCGGCGGCGCCTTGAATTTCTTGAGCGTACGCCGCGCCGGCGCAGCCGGACGAGCTGAACCGTATGTCGGAGAATTCGTCTCGGGCAACTATTTTTCGACATTCGGGCTAGGCGCTTATAGCGGCCGGCTGCTCTCGGCGTCTGACGACCTACCGAGCGCCCCGCCCGTCGCCGTCATGAGCTACCGCGCTTGGCGCGAACACTACTCGCTCGATCCCTCCGTAATCGGTGGCAGTTTTCTGGTCAACGGACATCCCGCAACCGTCGTTGGCGTCACCCCTCCGGAATTCTTTGGTGAAACGCTGCGCAGGGATCCGCCGGACTTTTGGGTCCCGCTCGCCGATGAACCTCTCTTGCGGCCAGACGGCTCCCTGCTCACGCATCCGGAACTGCATTGGCTCTACGTCGTCGGGCGCATAAAGCCCGAAGCAAAACCCACGCAAGTCGAAGCGCGCGTAACGCTGGAGGTACAGCAGTGGCTCACGAGTCAAGGACAAATCCCCGAGACCTTCCGCGGTGAAATTGCCAAGCAACACGTCACTCTCAGTCCGGCGGGCAGCGGAGTAGCGCGCCTGCGCGCCAACTACGCCGATGGCTTGCGCTTGCTCGCGGCTGCGTCCGGACTCGTGCTTCTGATTGCGTGCGCAAATGTTGCGAATCTGCTGCTCGCGCAAGGCACGGCGCAACGAGCGCAAACCGCGATGCGCGTCGCGCTGGGCGCACCACGATTTCGTCTGATCCGGCAAGCTCTCACCGAAGGATTGATGCTGGGGCTCCTCGGAGGCGCGGCGGGCCTGGCCGTGGCCTATGTAGGAACGCAAGTTATCCTCTCGCTCGCATTTCGCGGCGCGC
>Ga0207036_10008_pt1 | contig 42747 bp, 37 predicted proteins | sample Alteio_BWMinCont_78_FD_153284 | JGI IMG/M metagenome (GOLD analysis project Ga0207036, IMG submission 153284) | Enriched cells from forest soil in Barre Woods Harvard Forest LTER site, Petersham, Massachusetts, United States -... | ecosystem: Environmental > Terrestrial > Soil > Temperate forest >... | reverse complement strand
CATAGCAAGAATGCGACTAATTCTATGGCACAACAAGACGGATATAGGACGTCTGATTCGGCAACCAAAGTATCCTCTGAGTTTTATGTAAAGATCGTTACGACGCTGGATGATTTAAGGCGACTTTTTGATAATCGTTGCCCTGCCTGCAATCGCGATACATTGAGCCTAAGAAACGGCGTCAATTGCTTTTATTGCGGCGCGGCCCAGGTTCACCGCAAATTAGCAGAGTTAGGCTACGGCGATATTGCCACGGCCCCCGCCGCTGTCGATCATGATCGGATTAAAGGCGTCTACGAATATTGGACGCAATACGCCAAGCCCCTACTGAACTCTGCGGCTGATCGGTATCTGATATCGAGGGGCCTTGACGTTCGGCTCCTTCAGCCAAGCATTTTGAAGATGCTGCGCTATCGACGCGCGCGCCACCCCCACAACGGCTTCATTTATCCCACCATGATAGCTGCCGCCGCATCGTTGTTTGGCGGTGAGAAGCTTCGACGCGCGGGCATTCATGCGACTTACTTGCAAGAGGACGGTTCGGGGAAAGCCGACGTTCCACAGGCGAAGTTGACGTTTGGCTGTTTCAGGGGTGCGGCGGTCTTTTTGGGCCCGGTTGGCTCATGGTCTGATTGCGAATGGGTCATCGGCGAGGGCATCGAGACGACGCTGAGCGCCATGACGCTCCTGCGGGCACAAGGCGATCACGGATCCCTCGGGCCGCCTGGCATCGTCGCGCTGAGCGCGATGGGGCTGCAAAATGTCCAGCTACCTCGTGCCATTCGGAGGGTGATCATCGCGGCGGACAATGACGCTGACAAGGACGGCATTGGCGAGCGCGTAGCCAAGGCGCTGCGCTGGAGGCTGTGGCGCGAAGGCAAAATTGTTTCGATAGCGATCCCACCCAAGAGCGGTAGCGATTGGAACGATGTTCTGAGAGGCAATCGTCGCGCTGAGTTGGCGCAGAAATACAGCGGATGGCTCGATCCTTCTACCGTAATGGGGATCGCACGATGACCCAGCCTTCCAACAATGTCGTTCAGTTCCGACGACAGGAAACTATCCCAGACAACGCGATTGCAATTGCCAACATGCTCGTTGAACAGGAGATGATGACGACGGATGGACTGCTAACTGCCGCTATGCATGGCGATAAGATCGTTTTGTGGAACGGCTCTAAATACGTTCATAAAGAAAAGCACTATATCCAAAGTCGGCTTATTAATTTGACCGACGGCAAATGGACAGAAAGGGGCAGCAAAGAGGTACCCTTTGATTTAGGTTCGGGTCGTCTGTCAGTTGCCATCAAGGCGGTCGAGAAGCGGATCAGCGAGGGTCTCGACCACACGAAACCATTGCCGCAATGGCGTTCGCTTGATTGGCAGAATTCGGCCTACAGTAGCCCTTTTGACGATGCTTATATTTTACCGTTCGCGAATGGCATTGTGCATTTACTGACGGGCAAGCAAGCGCCCTGCACGCCAGCTTATGTAAATTTGAACTGTGCCGATTATGTTTACGATCCTAACGCAGGAGCCGAGGAATGGCTTCGAGACCTTTCCGTGTGGTTTGGCAAAGACCAAGCGGCGATCGATACGCTGCAAGAGGCGTTTGGGTTGTCACTCGTTCCCGACTTTAAGCATGAGAAGATGCTGTGCCTTATAGGGCCGTCTGGTATTGGCAAACGCTTAATTGCCATGGTTCTAACGCATTTGACGGGCTCGGAGAATGTCGCGTCGGCGACGATCCAATCAGTCGGGGGCAATTTCGGCTTTGAGAACTGGGAGGAGAAATCGATTGCTATCTTCAGGGATGCTCGGATCAGCAGTGGCAAGATAATCGATATCCAATCAGTTATCTCTATGCTGTTGAGCATCGTTAGTCATGAGCCCGTGCCTCTTAACAGGAAGCATAAAAAGATCATTGAAGCGCTGTTTGATACGCATGTGTGGTATTTCTCTAACGAAGTTCCATTTTTTGCTGATTATCATTTAGCGATGGCTCGAAGGTATTTGATCATTGTCATGCGCAATTGGCTGAAAGATGGCAATGCGCCTGCACTTGATTTGGATTTATTGCCAAAGCTTTTGAAGGAGTTACCTGGCATATTAAATTGGGCACTCGTTGGGTTGAAGCGCTTAAGGGAACGAGGCAACTTTATCCAGCCAGAGTCAGGAATTAAGGTGCTCAATGAAATTCGATACAAGTCTTGTCCGGAGCAAGAGTTTATTGATTACTATATAAGGTACGACAGGAGCAAGTTTACCGAGATGGAGATGCTGCGGAGTCAGTATCGAATATGGTGTAATAGAACGGAACATGAATATAAGGACATGAATATTCTGAGCCGACGGATACAGCAGGATCATCCCGAGGTCGAGGTTGTGAAAGGCGGCGGAAATTACGTCATAGGGTATAGAGGTTTCGAGCTAGTGAACTTGTATCTGCCAAGAGATGCCGACACTAGCCTCTTGTAGTTGGAGAGAGTTTGGGATTGTCGAGTTATCGTCATTATTGCTACGGAAAAATACGATAACTCAGGTAAGATATTGATTGCACTACAGAAATAGAAACGGGGTTATCATATTATCACGTTTTCGCAGTTTCTTCGACTACTATACAAGAGACAACAGCAGTGTTCGTAACAGTGCCGATAAGAAGGGTATCGTGTATAAACCGCTCTCGCGCGTATACGCGCATAAGAGAGCGATAATCTAGAAAATATGCTAATATGATAACCCCAACACGTCAGTATACAAGAGGGCGGCCTTCATTCCACATCCCCGCGTCTTAATTCAATTCACTTTAATAGGAAGCCAACCCTAACCTATGCCCAATATTCCCTCTCCCCGAAACAGTCGAACCGATCCCAACTTCGGTCGCAACTCAGGAAACCCACGACCGCGGTTTGGCCATCTCCTAAACCAGCCAGGCCAACCGCGTGGTGGACGTGGGTTTACCGCCGCCGTTCGTGACCTACAGGTCCATGTCGAGTCCCAAGGAGCTACTATGAGCGATCTGGAGTTTCTTGCCGAGATTCGTGACAATCCCGCCCTACGGTGGGACTTGCGAATGGCAGCTGCCGCCTCCCGTCTCCCTTTCGTTGAGCGCCGCCTAGGTGCTCGCCCGCACGTACCTGAAATTCCGGCGTCCTATCGGCTGCCGGATCTTAAGACCGTCGCCTCTCAGCTAGAGGCATTGAGGCAGATTGCCCACGATGTCGTCACCGGGGTCTTGGCTCCAGACGCAGGCAAATGGCTCTCCGAGAATTTTGTCCAGCCTCTTATTACTCCTTCCGAGGTGAGCGAAGTGCGCGCCGAACTCGAATCCTTCCGCCAATTGGTCGAACAGGCAAAAGAACAAAAGGAACTGGAAGCGCGACTCACAGCCTCTGGCGAGTATGAGGTTACTGTGGTTGCGCCACCCAATACCGACGCCGATGAGCCATGACCATCCTCCGTCAGATCAAAGACCTCAAGACCGAGTTCGCCACTATCCACTCCCATGTCCTGCGCCGTGTCGTCCAGATCCACGGCTGCATTCCGAATGACCTCGATCCCAAGAAACCCCTGCGCCGCACCCTGCTGCCAGGCTGGATGATCATTGGGGGACTGCCATCCACGCCATCATATGAACCGGACGAATGACTACCGAACGCCGGAGCAATTCGCCGACATGCCGGAGGATGCCATTGCCTGAACCTCGCGTGAGAGCGTCACTAAGCGTTTCTGTACGCGTACCCCGAGCCCAGCCCAAGAGAATCGTTTCAAAGCGTTCTAGCCCCCATGTGTGCCGTGTCTCACGTGCATCTGAGCGCGGGACCCCATGTCTCAACGCTCGCGATGCTTGCACAAATCACCGGCTGCCACGGCCGGCATGACGCGAGGGCAAGTGAGGCCACATTCGTACGGAGAATGTCTAACCTCCCATATTCTGGCTGTTTTACGGCCTCACACTGCCCAGTCCACTTACAGGAGCAAACAAGCCCGATAATCCCAAGAGTATTTCTGAGAAACCAAAAGAAGTGTTGTGACGTTATTGATGAGCTATGATAGCACAGGCAGCGCGTAAGTCATGCGGAATCTGACATTGCTTTGAAGGGAAGGATCGAGGAGACACCCGAAAAACTTTAGAAAAGCCGTCTTTTTGGAATAAAGGGGGATTAGCAACAACAATTCCTGGGGCGCAATTCCCAGAAACACCGAAATACCGACTTTATACCACAATACCTAAGACCTGCTGCCTCCACTGCTGGGCTCGGCCCGCATGGATCATCAATCATACATGCGCGCGACTCCAAACGATCAACCAGGCAATCCCCAGAAACTCTTGGATTTTAATCTTCGAATCCGGTTAAGGCTTCCCTGGGTACTCCGGGCGTGCGAGTCTTGGTGGATGCGCATTTCCCTTTCTATCATCCTTGCCAATTTCGGAGGGTAAGTTGGATTCTAGTCGGGGCGGGGCAGCGCCCTTCTTTCCTGGATTCAGATCCCACTCGGTTGACTGCCTTGGCACCTCTATTCACGCTGTCGTTGGCGGAGATGGCCCGCCGCTTCTCCTCCTTCACGGTGCCCCACAATCGCACATTATGTGGCGCGAAATTGCCCCTACACTCGCGGAGCGGTTCACCGTTGTTGCCTCGGATCTGCGAGGATATGGATTGTCCGCAAAGCCGCCTGGGGGGATAGATCATTCGGCCTATTCAAAGCGTGCGATGGCAGCGGATCAGGTCGAGCTCATGCGTAAGCTTGGGTTTGATAAGTTTTGTTTGGCTGGACATGATCGCGGAGCCCGAGTCTCCCGAAGGCTTGCTAAGGACCATCCGGAAAAAGTCCTACAGTTGGCGATTCTAGATATCGTCCCAACTGCGTATATCTATTCAAACGTAACACGCCAAGTAGCCACCAATTTGTGGCACTGGTTCTTTCTCATCCAGCCGGCGCCGCTTCCCGAGTTGGCGATGGGACCCAACGCAGAAGTTTGGGTTAAAGGGATGGCACGTTTGCTGAGATCACCCTCCGAAATAAAGGAAGCGTACGTAAACGCCATCCGAGATCCCAGTACCTTTTCTGCTATGTGTGAAGACTATAGGGCCGGGGCATCAATCGACCTTGAACATGACGCGAGCGATGCTGGAACATTGATCGGATGCCCGACGCTAATATTATGTGGAAGCAAATCACCAACGACGTCTGCGCTCTTCGACATTCCGGTGGCCTGGCAGAATGAGGCCGTAAACATGGAATTCAAAGCGGTTGAGTGCGGTCATTTTCTTCCTGAAGAGAATCCAGACGAAACGCTTTCCGCACTGAGCGCTTTCTTCAGATCCTAATGCCGAGGACGCACGGCGTCGGCTTTTGCGGAAGCTGCCAACAGAGGCGGTACCAGATCAATGAAACAAGACGCATGCTCTACGCGGATAGTGAACACGGAGGCGTCGCGGTGACCACTATAGTCAGACAGCTCGATTTAATCGGAAACCCCTTCGAACACTACACAGCCGAAACCGAACCGAACATATCTGAATATGCTGTTCGACCGCCGTATCTCCAATCGATATCCGAAAGAGCCAGGACTCTGAGCTCGTTCATTTTGTTTGGGAATCGTGGTGCCGGCAAGAGCGCGACGCGCATTACCGTATTCAATGAATTATGGAAAAACAACGCTAACAAGGAGGTTCGTACCCGGCCTTTTGTTGTGAACATGACCGATTTTTCTTCATTACAGGCCGGATTTAAATCAAACAAACTGACAGACCGCGACATAGTCGCGGCTACTGCTTTTTACGTTGTGGAGCAGATTCTTGTTTGGTTGTCCTCATTGGAGGACGAGGATCGTGCCATTTACGTTGACGGTCTCAACAAGAGCGAAACGCAGTTGGCGTATGCGCTGATTAAGGGCTTCTACTTGTCTGTTACCGAAATGGATCGTCAGGTATCCACGGTTGAGGCCTTAAAGCTTCTAAACAGTGCCTGGTATACACAAAGTGCAGTGTGGCTAACTAAGCGCTGGGACGCACTGAGTGCAATTATCGCGGCGGCCGTGAGCACTTTTTCGAAGAAGGAAATTGGCGAGGGGATGGACATTTCAGCGCCGGCCGAGGCCTTGCTGAAGTCTCTCACGGGGTCGTCTGCGAGTACCTCTCGCGCTATCTTAGCCAAGCTTACCGAGCTCGCGAGGGCATTCGGCTTTTCTGGAGTCTGTGTCCTTGTCGACAAGATCGACGAAACCCCAAACACCGCGAATTCTGCTGAGGCAACTGCGCGTTTAGTGCACCCCCTCTTAAGCCATATTCAACTGTTGGAGGTTGAGGGCTTCGCGTGGATTATGTTTATCTGGAACAATGTTCAAGGTCATTTCGATTCAAAGATACCCGTGAGGCTGGATAAAATTGCGCACGCCAACATTACCTGGAACAACGCCGCCCTAAGCGAAATGGTCGAGAATAGGATGAAATTTTTTTCAAATGGCCGTTGCGGGTTTTCTGATCTATTCGAACCGGGATTAAATGCCGAGAGAGTTTTTGATGCGTTGGTTGCGATGGCGGTCAGTTCTCCTCGTGAATTAATCAAGCTCCTCGATATCGTTATACGAGAACACGATTCGCGCCAAGGACACCACTCCTCGCTCATCGATCAGGAGTCCTTAGAGTTAGGGCAGGATAAATACGCAAAAGAAACTATCAGCACGTGGTTTAAGGTAAAACCGCTGCAGCAAGTACTCCGCTTAGGGAAGGCCTCATTTGTCAATCGAGATGTGCAAACAATTTTCCGGATTACCGACCAAGGAGCGCGGGTCAGAATAAATGGTTGGGAAGATGCAGGACTGGTTCGTCAAAGTGGAACAGCACCGAGTGAGCTTGGTGGTAAGCCTGTTAACCGATATATTATTGCTGATGCGCGGGTAGAACGAATTGTCACTAGACGACTTGACTCAACCGTCGGGACAGGCGCAGCCGACGGCGAGGAGGAGCAGGAGGATGGAGAAAACGTAGCCGAGCAGAGTCGAAGCGGTAGTGCAGACTGAATAGCTGGGGGAAAGAGCAGAAGTTTTGACCCGCAACCCCAGGCTGAAGGCCGGGCTAGAAGATCGAAGACGTAAGGAGATCAAAACCGCAAAGACAACGGCTCGAGGCGCGCTTGACTGCCCCGCCTAACGTTCCACTTTTGTTCTCATGGAAATCGAGACATTGGGCGTCGCGCGGAGCCTTGGCTGGCGCATCCATATGCGCTGCGCCAATGGCTACCGCTTGGAAACGAGATCCATGCGGAAGTGCGTCTATCGCAAGCAGCTTGACTTAGAGACGTTGGTAGCCACGCGAGGGCCGAACTTTTCGATTTCCCGGCTTGAGTGCTGACCTAACCAAGCTTTGATGTTCCGGCCGCCCCGTAAGCGACACCGCCCTCCGTTCGCGTGCGCCGAGGATCGAAAGCGGCGCAAGACTCGACACAATTGCAGCAAAATGCCTTAAATCGAGCAGGAATGAGCAGCTCAAGCCGCCGGGGACACCGATGGGCGTTTATCTGTTGTCCAAATTCGGAGAAAAAGACCCTCTGCCGGTCGAAAAAAATAGCGAAGTCCTAACAGTCGAAATCCACTATCCCTACTGGCTTGTTGATGCCCAGCGGCTCGCTATAGAGCAGTCACTGGAGAGGTATTTTTCCACTTGGCTTATCCTCACCCTCAATGACGAAAAAAGAAATACGCTCATTGGTGAACAAGATAGCGATTCCTTTCAGCAGGCATACAATCTCACCAACGAATCTGTCCACAGAGTTTCCCTATTGCCCGGAGAATACGTATCGATTCGACCAGGGTTTTTGATATCGGAGGTCGATCGAGGTGGCTTCAAATCTACCAAATATATTGCTATTATTGCCTCTGTACTTAGCACCATAACACCAGAGGTTGGCCCTGCAATTGTGGAAGGTGCTACTGCGGCTATAACGCACGTTATTATAGAACGTTCAATTAGTGGTACGCCTGACACTGGGAAATCTACAAGTATTGTTGAGGTTAAGAATCGGATAGCAATACTTGATGGAACCCTAGTTTGCACCACAAAGACTGCCCAGGAATTTATTAAGACGACAAATAATATTTACAAGACAGAGCCACTTGATAGGGAGAATATCATCCCGCCCATTTTACAAACCGAGTACGATGACTTTGTTCGCCAAGTTGCAAACATGCCTAACTCAAGTTGCCACGTACGGGTCACTGTAACCGTCGATGGCAAACCACTTGAGAGCTTTGAATATAGTCAGGAGAAGGCAAAACAAGAGCAGCAACGAGTGGCAACCCATAAGCACAAGCACACGCACAAGTAGCGAACCTCCCAGGCTCCTTGATTCGACAACTCACTTCGCTTCTTGCCAACCGCGTCATCATGTTGAAAGAATAGCGAAATGCTTAATCAATTATTTACTGATAAATACCGCAAAGCAAATCACCCCCAATAAAGTTTAGCGCGCTAAACTCCTCACTCCTCATCTTTATTTTCTTCCCTTTCAATCCGCGAGTACATTTCATCCCACCGCATTAAAGTATGGAAAAAATCATGATCGCCATATTGCTTCCGCAACTCTTGTATGGCGTCAAAGAACGGAGCGTGGTTCATCAAGGCGGATAGAATTATGGCTATTGTTTTATCGTCCATGTCAGTGCAGGACGCGAACAACCGCCGCCTTATGACATCCTCCATTTGTGGCAGTATCCTTTCACGCTTGACCCTGACCTGTTGGCTCTGAGGCAGGTCTTCGACCGCTATCTCATCGCCCGTTTCGACAAAGTTCAGGAGTTCCTTGGCGTCGTCGCGTTCCATCCCCGACCAAAGCTTGCCACTCTCAATGCATTGGAGGACTAACTTAGCGTCTTTTTCGTAGGCCCGTGCGACGAAATATAAGGAATACATGTGGGATGGCAGAGCGGCCTTAACCCCAACCTCCGCCGCACCAAAGACCTCGTAAATCGCCTCTGTTTGTCCAACATCAACTGTAACACCTTGTTACAGTTGATGTTGGTACGCCGCCAGGTGTGCTTTTCTGCGCTCCTGACGGACACAACTGCACCAACCTTGCACAGTTGAAAAACAACCTGTTCCATATCAATTTTTATTACAATAAGGTAGCCATTTGAGACAGATCAATCCCATGTATGCTATAGTATATAGCATGACTATAGGCTAATAAAGCCGTTGTTCCGATCAAAAGGATGACTGATTATGACCAATTCTCCCCAATTCTCCCCCCAAGATTTAGCAACTCTCGCGGAGATCAAATATCAGCGGGAAAAGGTTGCGCGCCTCGAGGCGCAACGAGACGCCCTCTATGGTCTTGATCCCGTCAACGAGCGTTTCGTTGGTGGTCAAATCCAGGCCGACCTAGACGAGGCTTACGCATTCCACGGACGCACCGCCCCAGCACAGAAAGAGGGCGAGTCAGCCAACACTTATCGACGGCGCCTGCTCGCAGGTCTGACGCCTTATTCCAAAGACGCCGACGTGGCGAAGTTCGACTTTACCGCGAGGTCAGGTCCCAACGGCGTCCCAGACTGGGCTGTCAAAAATTACGCGGATCAAATCAAAGCCGATGCCCTAGACCCTGCGTCACACAAGGCAGATGTGCCGGCTGGTCAAATCAAGGAGATTATCCAACGAGATAGTTCTGGCCGCGCACGCCATGAGTTTGTCAATGGCGACGGCAGAACAACCTTCATTCACGAAATAATGGCAGCGACTTCGCCTCGTCGCATCGTTCGGCGGATGTTTGGCGTTGACCGCATCGGCAGCGGTTCCACTATGCCTGTCGAGAAGCCGCAATCAATGGGCCGTCAGCCGCTTTTTCGCGGCCTACCACGCAACGCCTAATCCTCTCAGTCGCTCCGGCCGTCCCGAGAGGATTAAACGGTGGTTTTTCATTCTCCTTTAACCATCAAAGATCGCCAGACTCTCTCTGCTGGTCCGAAGGCGGTCTGTTCTCTCTGGCCGGAGAAACGGACGCTCACCCTTCCACCTGGGGGTCGAGCGTCCACATGGCGCGCCCTTTTCCATGCAGGGCGTGCATCGAGTCGCCGGTGTCGGTTCTTCATCCTTTCCGATACTGGCGACCTTTTTCTTTCCTGAGAGCTAGACCAATGCCGACCACCCGTGATCCTCCGATATATCCCCCATTTCCAATAAAGCACGGCCGTTTCCCAATTCCTGGCCTGATTGCGCTGGATCCCCTCTGTCTACAGCCTAACGCAGAACCCCTAGAGTTCATGCTGGCGGTAATGCGGGACGATTCCCAGCCCATGTGGCGACGGATCGAGGCAGCAAAGGCAGCCGCACCCTACCGGCATATCAAGATCGATGCCCCGTTCTTCAATTAGACGAGATCAAGGATATTCGGGTCATTGAGCGCAAAGGGTCGTCAGACCGCCAAGCTCAATGATGTTGATCCGCAGGCGTGGCTGACCGACGTTCTCGCGCATCGCCGCGTTTCCGGCTTGTTGGCTCGAGGATTTGCTAACCCTGGAACTGGCGGCGCGCCGTTCAAACCCGTGGCGGTCCTAGCGGACTGACCGTCCGCGTCAACAACGTCAAGACCATCGACCGCGTCGCCAAGGAATTCGGCGAATATGTCGACCGGCTTCACAATGTCGCCCTCGAAATGGACGTGGAGGACTGTGTCATCTGGGTCAACGGGTCTCGGCGACGAACGTCCTAGCGTTCACCGACTTCGGCGTGTAGACCCTTGTCGAGTTGATCAGAACCCCCAGGGAAATGACGCCCGACTTCAACGACGGTTAGCGACCCCTGGCCGACCCGGATCGAACAAATGACGCCAATGAGGGAGGACGAGGATGAAACTAACGGGCAATACGATCCTTGTCACCGGCGGCGGATCGGGCATCGGGCGCGCGCTCGCGAAGCAGTTCGCCGCGCGCGACAACAGGGTTGTAATCGCTGGCCGGCGACGCGACGCGCTCGATGCGGTCGTTTACAGCCAGCATGGCATAGAGAGCATAGTGGTCGATATTGACAGCGCCGCCGCAATCGGCCCCTTCGTGAAGGAGCTAATTCTCCGATGGCCGACGCTCAATGTCGTCATCCACTCCGCGGGGATAATGCGGTACGAACGGGTCACCAAGGCGGGCTTTTCAACCAACGTCACAGAGGCGACGATCACGACCAATCTTCTTGGCACGATCCGCCTGACGACGGCCTTGTTGCCGCATTTCTTGTCGCGGCCGGAAGCGACGATCGTCACCATCTCCTCGGGTCTCGCCTTCGTCCCGCTTGCGATGACGCCGACCTATTGCGCTACGAAAGCGGCCATCCACTCGTACTCGCAGTCTCTGCGCTACCAGTTGAAGGACACCAATGTCCGGGTCGTCGAGATCGCTCCGCCCTACGTGCAAAGCGAACTCATGGGCGTTCAACAGGCGTCCGACCCGATGGCAATGCCGCTCAACGACTTCATCGCCGAGACGATGGCGATTCTCGAAGCCAACCCCGACGTAACCGAGGTGCTGGTCGAGCGCGTCAAGCCGCAGCGCTTTGCCGAGGCGCGCGGCGAATACAACGCGTTCTTCGATGCCTACAATTATCGGGCGATGGCCGCGCGCGCGAACGAATGGTGACGATGGTGGAGCGTCAGTAGTTCGTTCGACTCCGGCGTCGAGACCCTCGTCGAGTTAATTCTGAGCAAAACGCCCTGACGCCGTCCAACATGCGCTGCTCTGTGGCCTACCCCGGACGGCTAGGGTCAGTGCAGTCGCAGACCCCAAGTTCCGCCAACCGAAGATGGTGCGCCTCGCGGAAATTCAAGCGTCATTGGCGGCAAAAGACCCCCGGACGCTAGGATTGATTAGCGGGAAGCTGGAGGAGATTGAGGCGCGGCTGGCTAGGCTGATGGCTGAATGACCTAGGGCGTTGTCGAGCGTGGCAGGCCGATGCTCGGTGAAGCGGTAACGCCTTTGGCTTTGATCCATCGACTGATCGCATAGACCAAGACGTTAGGTTGACCGGTTTCGACGGATATTGTTGGAAAACGCGCAAAGTGAGCAACTGCGAAAATCTCGTTCCGGCGCGCATAACGTCATCTAAGGTGGTGGTCGTCACGGCAAGCCATATGGGAGGGTCACAGGCGGCAAAGCCAGGCAGTCCGCCGAACCCCTAAGGAATTTTCAATCGAGGCTGCCAGCGGTCTTCTAAATTGTGTTCGACGCAAAAGGTTCGAGTTTTTCAACAGTATCGACGTATTGCGGACGTAAGAGACCCTGACCCTCGACGCCTCAACTGGGCGGATTCCTTTTTTCAGTCGGTTAGACGTGCTCGCGGCATCGAGAGGCGGATCACGAGGCCTTTTGGCTGCCAGTCCCTGGAGAGTTCGCCTCCAAGGCTCGCAATCGTGGTGCGAGTGAGAAGTTCGCCGAACCCGTTGTTACCCGTTGGAGGTACGACTTCGGGTCCTCCGCGCTCTGTCCAGGTAACGACGAGGGTCTCTCCGTGGTTCGCACAGCTGATTTGGATTCGCCCGGCAATAGCTGAAAGCGCGCCATGTTTTGTGGAGTTTGTCGCGAACTCGTGAAGCAGCAACGCAAGGCTGGAAATCACAGTCCCCGAAATCTCCATGTCACATCCCGTGACTGAAAACTTGGAAGCATCCGAGTCGCCCTGAACATCGTGAGGCGCCGTTATTGCCCGAATGAGAGAACGGAGGGTTGCTGGTTTTGCTGCTTGCGGAAGCTCTCTGAGACCGGACGACAGAGTTAAGGCGTGCGCTCGGGCAAGAGCCAAGAGGCGATCGCTCGCGGACCCAATAAGTTCCGGGACGCTGCCAGCCGAACGTCCGCTCAATCTCAGAACGCTGATTGCCAGTGCGAACAGATTCTTGACGCGATGGTCCATCTCCCCAAGCAGAAGCTCTTGTCGCTCCCACGCTCGCTTGAATTCGGTGATGTCGCGGGCGATTTTCGAGGCGCCGACGATCTTGCCTTTTTCATCTTTGATCGGCGAAACGGTGAGTGAAATATCGAGGAGACTCCCGTCCTTGCGTTGTCGAACGGTCTCGTAGTGTTCAATTTTTTCACCGCGACGGACACGTTCGAGGATCATGGGTTCTTCGTCGTGTCGATCGGCCGGAATAAGTAAGGTCACGGATCTACCGACGGCTTCCTCAGCCGTGTAGCCAAAAAGCCTCTGGGCCCCGCGGTTCCAACTGGTGATTATGCCGTTGAGGTCCTTGGAAAGGATCGCGTCATCCGACGATTCTACGATCGCCGCGTAGTGCTGCCTGGCGCGATCGCGCGATATGCGTTTGCCGCCTCCGCCTCCAGCACGAGGCGCTCCTCCAATGACTTTTGACACGACCCTCGCGACTACATTTTCGACCAAGCTAGCGGCGCTTAGAGTGTTTCACGTAGCGCAAGGAAAGTCTGGGGGTCAATTGCCGCACTGGTTCGGGCTGTCAAGTGATCACGTCGCTAGCACATGTTTCACGCGCTCCAGCAGATCACTATATGCATACGGCTTCGGCAATATCACTCCCAGAACTCGTGGAAGTACAGTTTTCAATGTCTCGCCGGTCGTCACCACGATCTTTACGCGCGGCAAATTAGCCAGTGACCACAGGGCTAGCTCTATGCCGTTCATCCCTCGCCCCAAGTTAATGTCGGTGAACAGCAGATCAACGGTAAATTTCGATTGGAGCCGACTCCATCGCGTCGCTCGCATTCGCGGCCTCATGGACACGATAGCCACCCTGGCGGAGGAAGTCGGCCGCGTCCAAGCGCACCAACGCCTCATCCTCCACAATCAATATGGTTTGCGGTGTAGCGCCAAATTCCGAGCCGCCTCGGTTCTCCATCTCGACTGCTGAACACGAAAATCGTTAAATAGTTCCGCTTCAAATCTAATATTGGGGCTTGGGGAGCTTGCGGCCAAAATCCAATATGAGGTTACTCCTCGCAGCAACGGCGTTGCCGCGTCACGGACGAGAGAGGTTTGGGGACGACCGCTGTTTGCGCGAAGAGGACGGCCGCCGACGCTTCACGCCAATCAGGCGACTGTATTCGACCTCGGGAGTGCCATAAGCTTCGCCTGCCGTGCGTTCCATCCCCTTGCGGTCCTTGACCGTGATTTGCCCACGCCCATACGAAATCAATCCTTGTTTCCGGAGGGTGTGCAGGGCTTCCGTCACGCCGGGCCGTCGGACACCGAGCATGATCGACAAAAACTCGTGGGTGAGCGGGAGCGTATCATTGCCTATCCGATCGTGCGCCATCAGCAGCCAACGCGCCAATCGCACGTCCAACCTGGACTGCGCGTTGCAGATTGCGGTGTGTGTCGTTTGAACGCCGAATGCCTGCACGAATTTCAACAACGAGTCGCGAAGCGATAGGCTGGTGTGGATCGCCGTGCGCAATTCAGTCGCTTGTATGCACTTGCCCTTTCCGGACACTTGAACGTAGGTCGCATGGGGCGAACGGTGATTGCCGAGCACGATCGGCAAACCCGTCATGCCTTCGCGTCCAATCAACCCGACCTCGACCTGCTTGCCGTTGGATTGAACGGCGACAACGGACACGATTCCCGCTTCCGGGAAATAAACCGCACTGATGCGCCTGTTAGGTCTCTCGAGATTCTTTCGTAGCCCGAGGGTCACGGATTCAAGGTGCGGCTCGAGCAAAGCGAAGTCATCGTTTGCAAGGGATGCGAGCAATTTGTTGCTGCTGCGGGGCATCGCGCGCTTCCTCACCGTTCAGGCGGGAGCGCAATTCTCTCTCAGCCACCGACGCCTGCAGGCACGGAGCCTCAGCCGGTGATCGCTGTTAGATAAGGTCGCCGCATCACAATTGCGACTCTCTGTACGGATTCGTACGATTCAACTTGCCAAACCGCCAAAAAGGGCGCGTACTTACGCAATCCCCGGCGATGGGAGTACGGCCGCGGGCGTTTCGTACAGGAAGCTCCATCGTTGGATGGGGGTGCGCCCGCGGTGTTTCGCGCAAGGGTTTTCGTACGGGAAAAAGAGACCCTTCGTAGGTGCATGCCCGCTCGGAGCGGACCCATGACCATTGTTCCATTTCTAGAGGGCAAGGTGTTTGACCCGCGGGACATCCAGGCGATGTCAACGGCGCTCGAAGACATCTGCAAGACCCTCAACTTGGCCGAAGAAGCCAAAAGCGAAAGAGAGCTCCTCGCGAAGAAGATCATCTTCCTTGCGGGCCAGGGCGAGCGCAGCGCTGCGCTCCTGCGTGATCACATGCTGAGAGAGATAGCTTACGCCCGAAGCGTTTAGGCGGCTGGTCTCGCACCCACGGTATTCCCAAAGTGGGCCGGGACCGGCCACAGACGGGCGATCAAGGAATTGGGGGAGAAAAGAAGCAGCACCGGGGCGAGGCGGGGCTAACGACGCGAGCGCAATTTACTCGCTGGCTGACACCAATTGGGAGGTCCGATGAACGGGCCTGCGATTTTGAGCGGCGTGGTCTGCGTGACGATGCTGGCGCTGGGATTCAACTTGCTCTTTCCGTTAGGTAGCGGTTTGGACACCATTTGTGTTTTGACCGGCGTCGCGTCCGCCATGGTCTTTTTCGGCCTTGCGGACGGTGCCTAGCGGAATCGTTGAACGCCGCGACTGGGGGTTGGCCTCGTGTCCAGAAAGGCAGAAATGCCGGCTGTGTGCACTCGGACAATATCGACGTCCTGCCGCGAGAGACATCGCCCGCATGGTTAAGGAGGAAGCATAACATGAATGCGAATGAACAGAAGATCCGTGAACGCGCCCACGAGCTGTGGGACGATGCGGGCAGGCCGGACGGTCGAAGCGACGAATTCTGGTTCGCCGCCGGAGCCGAACTCGAACGCGAGGAGGCGACAGGAGAGGAATCACCCGAAGCAGTCACGACCGCGCAACCGATTGGGCTTCGACCCCCGGGCTGACGGTCGCTCGCGTAGTGCCGAGCCTGAGTGGGGAAGCCGAAGCGGCTCAGTAGGCTGTCGGCTGACTGAATTGAACCCTGATCACCTATCAGTGTAAAAATAATTGCTTTTGATAAAGATCCAACAACTCCAGCAACTTAGCCGCCATTCGCTATTATAGCTTTGACCAAATGGTCAAATGCTGCCGCTGCTTGCGCCGGAAGCGTCCGGAGGAATGGGCGAAACCCCTCGCACGCAGCCTCCGAATCCGTTTTTCGGCGCCTCGTCGCGACACCGTCCTTAGCCCTCCCATCGCGACGTTCGGCCGATCGGGCGCCGCCCCGTGCGCCTGATGTCATCTTTCAGGCTGTGGGTAGTTTTACGTATTGTGTTGTTCGACTTTCAACTGAAGATCTGGACCGGTCTGGGGGGCGTCCGGGGCGCGCCGACCAAACCCCCTGACCCCGCTTTTTCAAATGGCCAGCCGCTCCAGAGTAAGTGCGCGACCGGAGTGCGCAGGCGGAGTCGGGACAGCTCACGCTCGCGCTCCTCACGACCTGCAAGTTGGCGGGCTTTTCTTTTGCCGCGACGACCACGACCTCACCGCACGGTCGTCGAGGAGGGCGCCGCAAGGGGAGGACGATTCGATGACAACAAAATCCGTATTGTTTGGCCGTCGAGACAGGGCCTCAAAGGCAAACAATTTATTCAGCGAGTCGTTGGTCCGTTTGGGCTTGCTTCTTGTCCCGCTCGCCATCCTCTTCGCCTGGCTAACGCTTTGGCCTGCCCGTGCGGTTACGCCGGCGCCAGACGGGGGTTATCCGAACGCAAACACCGCTGAGGGCGGCAATGCTCTCTTTTCCAACACAACGGGCAGCAACAACACGGCAAACGGTAATTCGGCGCTGTATAAAAACACAACGGGCGGCTACAATACCGCCACCGGTAGTAAAGCGCTCTATAGCAACACCAGCGGCATGTACAACACGGCCAACGGTTATGTGGCCCTAAACAGCAATACGACCGGCGCCTTAAACACGGCCACGGGTTACATGGCGCTTTTTGACAATACTACCGGCAGCAACAACGTAGCCGCCGGTAGCGAGGCGCTCAGTGCTAACACGACCGGAAGCCACAATACAGCAACCGGCTTTGGGGCGCTCTCCGACAACACGGTCGGCGGCAGCAACACCGCTACCGGCGATTCTACGCTGGCTCACAACACAGCAGGCGGCAGCAACACGGCCACCGGGTATGAGGCGCTCCAGAGCAACACGACCGGCGACTTCAACACGGCCAGCGGCGCCAGCGCGCTGCAGAGCAACACAGCCGGTAAGAACAACACAGCCACCGGCGTCGATGCGTTGGCTGGCAATACGACCGGCCTGGACAACACCGCCACCGGCTTCGATGCCTTGGCTGGCAACACGACCGGCCTGGAGAACACCGCCACCGGCGTCGCTGCGCTGCTAAGCAACACGACCGGCCTAGAGAACACCGCCAACGGCTATGCCGCGCTCCAGGGTAACACAACCGGTGACTCCAACGCGGCGAACGGCTCTTACGCGCTCCAGCGCAACACAACGGGCAGCTCCAACACGGCCAACGGCTACTACGCGCTCCAGAGCAACGCGAACGGCGACGGCAACACCGCCGACGGCGTCTATGCGCTGCGTAGCAACAGGAGCGGCGGCGACAACACGGCCGCAGGCAATGAAGCGCTCGAGTACAACATATCAGGAAGCTCCAACACGGCCATCGGTCATGGGGCGCTCAAGAGCAACATAAACAGCAACACGAACACAGCCATCGGCGATGGCGCGCTCGGGAGCAACACGACCGGTGCCGACAACATCGCTTTGGGCGCACGAGCCGGTCAAAATCTCACCATCGGCAGCAGCAACATCGATATCGGCAACGAAGGCCTCGCCAACGAGTCCTTCACCATCCGCATCGGCGACGTAGGCCTCCAAGGTCCGACCTACATCGCCGGCATTCGCGGGGCCGCCGTGCCCACTGGCGTCGGGGTCATGGTCGGCGCCGACGGGCAACTCGGCACGGTCGTTTCATCGGCGCGTTTCAAGGAAGCGATCAAACCGATGGACCGGGCGAGCGAGGCGATCCTCGCGCTGAAACCCGTGACCTTCCGCTATAAGCACGAGCTCGATCCTCAGGGCGTCCCGCAATTCGGCCTGGTCGCCGAGGAGGTCGAGAAAATAGACCCCGATCTCGTGGCCCGCGACGCCGAGGGCAGGGCCAACACCGTGCGCTATGAGGCGGTGAACGCGATGCTCTTGAATGAGTTTATCAAAGCGCACCGCAAGGTGCAGGAGTTGGAGACGGCCGTCGCCCGACAGCAGAAAGACATCGAAGCGCTCGGCGCGCGCGTCAAGGAGCAGGCCGTGCAAATCCAGAAACCGGGCGGCCAATGGGGAGTGAACAGACCCGCCCCGCCACCCCGCGGCTCAAGGCCGACAACCGGTAAAACCGATCTAAGAGCGCGACTGCGATACGCTCAGCGATAAGCTCGTCCACGAAGCGCGGTCCCGAAGCCGAAGGCGGGCGACGTCGCTGCTTTCGGGATGAGACCGGCGATCCTATCCTCGGGGATAAGCAGTCCGACTTTGACCTCTTGGCCGGATGGCGTAAATCTTGGGCTTGAGCGCTCATCGCTTTGGCGCCGCCGTCCGTCTTATGGCAGGGATGCTCGGGCCGGTTGTTTTCCGCACTTGTGAGTTGTCGACCGGCGACACGGGGAAGAAACGCCACGTTCAGGGGAGGCTATGGCGCGCCGCAGACCGAGACCAATCGTCCGGGAGGAGAGCGAACGTGCGCTCCTCGAGGCCGCCGAATGGGTTTTCGCCGAGCAGGGGTTCGCGGGTGCGACCACCGCTGCGATCGCCCAGCGCGCCGGCCTTCCAAAGGCGAATCTGCACTATTATTTTCCGACCAAGGAGACGCTCTATCGGGCGGTGATCGATCGGGTGCTGACCGCATGGCTCGCCGCCGCCTCGTCCTTCGACGCAGACGAGGACCCGACGGTCGCCCTCTCAGCCTATATCGGGGCAAAAATGGACCTCGCGCGGGAGATGCCGCTCGCCACCCGCATCTGGTCAGCGGAGATCATGCGCGGCGCGCCGATGATCCAGGATTTCCTCGACACAACGCTGACCCAATGGGTCGTGTCGCGCGAACAGGTGGTGCGCCGTTGGATCGCCGCCGGCAAGCTGAAGCCGATCGAGCCGAAGTTCCTTTTCTATATGATTTGGGCGACGACGCAGCAATACGCCAACGCCGCGCACGAGATGGCCACCCTCAACAAGGGCCGCCCGCTCGACGACAGGGCCTTTGAACGCGCGAAAACAGAGGTGATCGAGATCATCCTGCGCGGGGTCGCCGCCACCTAGCCTGCGCGTCCGCCATCGCGAACATAAAATTCGAGCTTCGATCTGGTCGCATTGCCGCGGCGCAATATATATCAGGATGTGGTTTGGAACGAGGCGCTATTCGCTCCTCTGCGAGGCGCACAGGAGCGCCCAATGAGACGAACGATTTGTCTACGGATTACGTTCTGCGTCGCGCTGGCCGGCTTCCTCGCCGGATGCCAGACGGAGAGCCGAAACATTCCCGTCATGACCCTGCAACAGGCGAACCAGCTCCCCCCAAGCCAAGTGCCGAGGATATTCAGAGACCCGAGCAATCCATACGGCTACCCCTATAACGTTCACGAGACGGACGGACTAAGCCGCAATCCCGACGATTGCGTCCGTTGGGGATGTATCGACACCGGCGGCAACAGGTGACGAAAGCGTTTGGCGCAGCTGCGTGACTTGACTACAGCGTACTTTACGATTCATCGGGCCACCGACCGGATGACGGTGGTCCTCGCGCGCGCTCTCGGTCAGCGCCCACATCGCTTGGCTTAGTACGTGAGCCTGGCGCTCAATCGCGCGTCTTCTGCGATTACAAGTCGTCGATATGTCCATTGACATATAGCGAACTCGTGTTCACGATTGCATGAAAAGCGACTCGTTAAATGTCGCAATTTGGGCATCGGGGGAATCATGAAGGCGCTTTGCCTTGCTGCACTGGCGACGATTGGCCTAGCCGGTTTCGCTCACGCAGCCGACGTTTTGCCAACCACCAAACAAGCGCCGGCCCCGGCGGAAAATTGCTTCGCCAGCATTTGGTCCTATCTCGACTCAACCGCCGCCGATTGTCCGCTCTCCTACGGACCGTTCACCCTCTATGCGACGCTTGACGCCGGGCTCATGTACAACACCAACGGCGCGCCCTGGAGCCCGGCTTTCGTGAACGGCACCCAGGGGCTGATCAGCAAGCAGAGCAACGGCCCGAAATGGCTGTGGTCGCCGAACAATATCAACCAGTCCGTCATCGGCGTCAAAATGTCACAGCCGATCGCGAACGGTTGGTCGCTCGTCGGCACACTCGAAGCGGGCTTCGATCCCATCTCCGGCTATCTGGCCAACTCGCAGCGCGCGCAAGTCATGAACAACGGCAAGCCGCTCGCGCTCCAAAGCGCGAACGGCGACTCGAGCCGTGCGGGCCAGTGGGACAATTCGCAATTCTTCCTCGGCTTCAGCAACAAAACTTACGGGACGCTGACCGGCGGCCGCGTCAACGCGCTCTCGCTCGACGGATTGATCGCGTACGATCCCATGGGCAGCGCATATGCCTTCTCCCCATTCGGTTTCACCGGCATGTACGCCGGCTTCAGCGACACCGAGCTCGCGCGCTCCAACACTGCGATCAAATATCGGGGGGAATTCGGAAACTTTCGCGTCGCGGGACTGGCGCAAATCGGCGGTTACAACCAGGGCAACGGCTCGACGCAGATGTGGCAGGGCCAAGTCGGTGGAGACATCCACAACCTCTATGGCGGCACGCTTTCGCTGGATTTCATCGGCAGCTACGCCGTAAACGGCGTCCTGACATCGCTCTTCACGACGCCCATCCCGAAATTCTATTCAACTGACGACCTTAAGGCGACGCTCTCCAACAACGTGGGCTACCTCGGGCTGGCTAAGTACACCTTGGGTCCCGCGCAATTGTTCGCCGGATGGGAATATTTCCGCCAGGGCAATCCAAGCGACGACTTTCCGAACGGCTTCAAGACCATCGGCAACTACAGCGTGCCTGGAAACATTCTCGACAATAAGGCTTTCCCGACGGTCTGGATCACAACCAACGCATTCAATATCCAGCGCGTCTACAACACCATATGGGGCGGCCTTAAATACGCGATCAACAACCGGCTCGACGTGATGGGGGCGGTCTACTACGCTTGGCAGAACACCTTCACGACAGCGCCGTGCACCGGCCACGGCATCCACATCTCGAGTTCATCCTGCGCCGGGACCTTGGACACTTTCTCGCTTCTGATCGACTATCGCCCGGTCAAGCGCATCGACATCTATGCGGGCGTGGCTCTGTCGAATGTCTATGCAGGGCTCGCGAACGGCTTCCAGGCGACTCAGAATATCGATCCGACTGTGGGCGTGCGGATCAAGTTTTAACTCGTGCTTCTCCGCAAACGCTCGGACCAGCTTGGCATGAGCCCCGGCCTCAGAAACTCACCCGAACGCCAATCGTCGGCGCGAAGTTCGTGCGGTAGAGATAGCCGCTCGCCAGTCCTCCCGTCACCTGCGACCACATGAAGCCGCCGTAAGCCGTGACGCGCTTCGCGGGGCGATAGGCGATCATGGCGGAATAGGCGTTGAGGGCGCCGCGGCAGCTCGAGTCGGAAAGGCCGCCGTCCGTGCAAGGGGCGGTGTTATAGTCGTTCTGGTAGTAGTGATAGTAAGCCGCGGCGATATCGAGGTCATCGCGAACGGCGTATTTAACGCCAGTCCAGAACACCCGCAGGATCTTGTGCTCGGTGTAAGCGGTCGAATTCACGAAGCCGGCCGGCACGGGATAATTGCCGATCGCGGTGAAGCCGCCGGCGTAGGCGTCGCTCGGATTGGCGAAGAGAATGTATTCCCATCCGGCGTAGATCGACGCTTTCTCGAAGTCGTAGCGCGCCGCCGCCATGCCGCTCGCCTTGTTGGAAAGGGTGGCTTTCAGACCGTTCAGGGGCACGCCGGCGGGCAGAGGATACTCGCTGAAGTTGGAGAGCGAAACCGCGTCCTTCACCTTCTGGCCGACGAGATCGAAGGTGAACGGGCCGAAATGGCCTTCGACCTCGGTCGAGAAGGCGCCGTTCGAGCCGTTGCCCTGATCGAAGCCGCCGAATTGATAGAGCGTAGAGAAGCGGAGTGGACCTGCGTCCATCTGGTACTTCACTGACGTGTTGTAGCGGGCGTTTTCCGTGTCTCCTCCTCCCGCGACCGTGCTCGAAACGCCGATCACCGAGAAGGCGGGCGCCGAGTTCATGGCGTCATAGGCGCCAAGACCGTCCAGAATGAGGGAGTCCTGCCGGCCGGCGGTCAGCTCGCCATAGACCGGATGACTCAAGCCCGCATAGGCCTCGGTGTTGAACAATTGTCCCGCTCGGCTGGAATCGCCGTTCGCGGTCTGCTGGTCGAGCGGCGTTGTGTTGTTCTGAACCAGCGACTTCGGACCGTTGGCGCGTTGAAGGGTGTAGGGATCGAAACCGTTCTGGAAGTTGAAAATGAGCGACCAGTCGGACGCGATCGGCTCCTTGCCCTTGAAGCCGACGAACGACTGTCCAAGCCCGTTCGGCGCGATGGTCACGTGCGACACCCGGCCATTCTTCTTGATGAGCGTGTTGACCCCATTGGGGTAATTACCGTTGAACGGTGCGCCGTGCGTCTCATATCCGGCGCCATAGTCGAACCTTCCATAAAGCCGGATGCCGTTCCAGGCGAGCGGGCAATCGTCCGGATCCGCGATCAGGAAATCGTAGGGGCTTCCAAAGCATGGGTTCGCCGCAGGCGACGCCGGCTGGGTGGGCACCGGCAGTTGAACCGGCACATCGGCTGCTCCGGCGTCGCAGGCCAACAGAGCAGTGCACGCGAAAAACATGACGACAGAGCTGGCTGATCTGATCAATTGCGCCCGAGAGTTTTATTACCGCGCGCATTGTAGTCGCCGATTCGAACGCCGCCAGCGTTGAGTCGAGCCCGGGGAGCAAATCTGTTTGTTTATCCCTCAGGGCCGGTCGATTGATCCACCCGTTCAAGGCGGCCAGCCTCGAAAGGTCGCGATTAAACGCTCGTTTTGGTTTCACCTGGTTGTTGTCGATGCAGCCTCACACGGCGCAGTCGTTGGGATTCCGGCTAAGCCCGTCCGTTTCGTGGAAGTTGTACGGATAGGGTCGCGGGCGCGCCGACGGGACTACGGTCCGCCGCTCAGGAGCCGCAGCACCCAGGGCCGCGGCCGGCGGCGACTCCTTCGCCGCACCACTGGCAGCTGCGCGTCTGCGGCCAGTGGACGGTTTCTTCGGGGTGGATCGATGTCTGCGGCGCATACCGAGCGCAGACCCCTTCGCTCTCCCGAAGCCTGCGCCAACAAGCGCAGGCGGCACGATTGGCTGGTCTGGCCGCCTACTCCCCCTCCCTCACCTGCGGACCTATTCTACGAGATACGGCGCGAACCCAGGCTTCGCGCGCGGTTCGGGCGGCGCCGACCAGCCGCCGCCGAGGGCCAGCATCAGGCCGATGACGGCGACCTGTTGGCGCGTATGCAGCGCGATGGCCAGACGTTCAGCATCCAGCGCGGCGCTCTGGGCCGTCACCACGTCGAGAAACGACGACGCGCCGTCGCGGTAGAGGGTCAAGGACAGGTCGGCCGCCTTGCGCGCCGCCACCGCCGCTGTCGTCGTCTCATTGTACTCCTGCGCCAGCCACCGCAAGGACGACAGCTCGTCCTGGACCTCCTTGAGGGCGCGCAACACCGTCGCCCGATAGTTCTGAGCCGTTTCAGTGAATTGGGCCTTGGCGATCTCGAGCTCCGCCTGCCGCAACCCTGCATCGAACAACGGAATGTCGATGGCGGGCCCGACGGTTCCGAATAGGTTTTGCGGATTAAATAGCCTGAAGTTGGTGTCCTGGGTTCCGCCGAGAGCGAGCAGAGTTAACTTGGGAAAAAAGTTGGCGCGCGATGCGCCAATCAGCTCGCTTGCCGCTGCGGTCAGCCGTTCGCTTTCTGCGACATCCGGGCGATTACGCAAAACCTATTCGGAACCGTCGGGCCCGCCATCGACATTCCGTTGTTCGATGCAGGGTTGCGGCAGGCGGAGCTCGAGATCGCCAAGGCCTCGAAGACCGCGTAACAGAAAATGACGCTGCGGCCTTACCGACCAGCGCCGCGATGGAATTTTCCAGGGTCGCGCGATTGAGCGCGAGGTCGGACGCCTGGGCCTCAGCCGAGCTCAATTGGGTTTGCGCCCGATCGACGTCGACCGGCGAGGCGATGTTCGCAGCGAGCCGATCCTGGGTCAGCTTGAGAGCTGAGCTGTAGATCGCGATCGTATCGTCGAAAAGCTTGGCCTCCTCATCGAGACCACGCAGATTGACATAGTCGCGCGCGAGTTCCGCGTGCAGTTCGAGCCGCGCGTCGGCCAGAGCGGCCGCGCTCGCTTCGGCCGTCGCATTCGCCGACGCGACGATATCGCGGACCCGCCCCCAGATATCGATCTCGTAGGCTACTTGCGCGCCGAGGACGTTGTCGCCGAAATAGGTCGGCTGCCCCGCGGAGCGAAGGGGCCGATTGGCCGATTGCTTGTTGGCCAGAAAATGCGGAACGCCATTGATCTGCGGGTAGGCGGAGCTCAGTGCCGCGTTCGCCCGCCCGACCGCTTCGTCATTAGCCGCGACCGCGGCGGCAAGATCGGGGTTGGCTGCGTCCACCTGCGCCTGAAGATCGTTGAGGGTTCGATCGTTGAAGGTCAGCCACCACATGCCGCTAGCCGGTAGCGCCCCACGGCCAGTCTCGTCCTTGAATTTCGATGGCACGGCGACCGAGGGGGGAGCGTAGCGCGGCGCAAAATCGCACCCACCGAGCGCAAGCACGATCGGCGCCGCGAGCCACGGCCGCCAGTTCATTCTCCGTGATCCCGCCCCGTTTGCGCCGTCTCCTCGGCCCTCTTCGTTTGATCGCCCGGCTCTTCCGCTCGTTGCTGCGCGGACGACCCCGGCGTCTTCTCCCCAGCCGCGTCCATCACCCGCACCTCCTCGCCTTCGGCGATCGAATCGGGCGGATTGGCGACGACCCGCTCGTCCGGACTCAAGCCAGTGATTTCGACCGCCGTTCCGAGGTCGCGCTCGACACGCACCTCCTTCAGGACGATACGATCTTCAATTCCGACTGTCGCCACTCTTGGCTCGGTATTGCGATACAGCATCGCGCTCGCCGGAACGGTGAAAGTGTTGAGGTCAGGCGGGATTTGAAAATGAACGCGCGTGAACGCGCCTGGAGCGAGCAATCCATCCTTGTTGTCGGCGAGAAGCTCCACCAGAAGGGTACGCGATTTCTGGTCGATGGCGTGCGCAGTGGTGAGGATCGTCGCCTCGAACTTGCGGTCCGGGTACTCCGGCAGTTCGAGGGTCGCCTTCATTCCATCCTTGAGCGCGGCTGCGTACGATTCCGGCACCGGAACGTAAATCCGCATCTGGTGAATGTCGGCGACCGTGAACAGACCCGGGGTGTCGACCCCATCGGCTCTGACGAGCGATCCGACGTCGACGTTGCGGGTGGTGACCACGCCGTCAAACGGGGCAACGATATTGGCGAACCCCTTCTCCGCCTTGAGTCGATCGACGTTCGATTGGGCCGCGTCGACCTCAGCCTGTCGCGCGCGCGCGTCGGCATCTTTTTCATCGGCGGCCTGCTGAGACACCGCAGCGGTGGCGCGCAACGAATTCCACCGCGCCGCCGTCACCTTCGCCAGCGCGAGATTGGCCTTGGCCTTCGTGAGCTCGCTCTGGGCGACAGCGATGCTTTGGTCGAGCTCGGGGGTGTCGACGACTGCAAGAATGTCGCCCTGATGCACCTTGGCGCCGATGTCCCTGCGCCACTCGTCAACGTAGCCCTTCACCTGCCCATGAATGTCGGCGCTGTAAAAGGCGCTGACATTGCCCGGCAGAACGAGCTCGCGGGTCTCCCCACAGGGCTTCGGCGTGACCACCCCCACCGGTGGGATTGCCTGCTCATGGGTCCATCGTGTGAGCTTCTCGTCGTCATGCCGGCGCCCTGAAATTCCGGTGTAGGCGACCGCGATCGCGGCAATGACCAGGATCAAGATGGCGCGCCCGGACTTCACCGGCGCGCGATCTTTTAGATCGGGTTTCGGGCCTTCCGCGTAAGTCGCGGGGGGCTGCGCCTCGGCTGGAAGGCCCTGAGTCTGCGGCTCCGGGGCTTGAGAGCGCGCTTCGGCCTGATCCTGGCTCATGCAGGCGCGGCCCCGGCGGGGAGGTTCGGCGCGGGCTCCTTAACCCGGCTCGGTCGGCGCTCGCGAACGAGCCGGAAGACAGCGGGAACGAACAATAGCGTCGCTATGGTCGCGAAGACGAGGCCGCCGATCACTGCGCGGCCGAGCGGCGCGTTCAGGTCTTGGCTGAGGGCCATCGGCGCCATGCCGGTGATCATCGCCAGCGCCGTCATGAGGACCGGCCTGAAGCGGGTGAAACCGGCGTCGATTGCCGCCGTTTCAGCGTCCGCGCCCTCCGCCAGCCGCTCGCGGGCGAAGCTGACGACAAGAATGCTGTTGGCGGTGGCGACGCCCATGCACATGATCGCGCCCGTCAGGGCGGGAACCGACAGCGTCGTGTGGGTGACGAACAACATCCAGACGATGCCGGCGAGCGCGGTCGGCAATGCGCTGACGATGACGAACGGATCAAGCCAGGACTGGAAGTTGACGACGATCAACAGGTAGATAAGCACGATGGCGAGCGCGATGCCGACAAAGAGCTGACCGAAGGCGTAGGTCATCGTCTGAACCTGCCCGCGCACCACGACGGTGGATCCCGGCGGGACCTCATGGGCGGTCTCACGCAAGATCTTCTGAATATCGGCGGCCACGGCGCCGAGGTCCCGCTCATTGTTGGTCGCGAAAATGTCCATAACCGGTTGCACGGCATAATGCGAGACGACAGCATCGCTGACGTTGCGCTTGATCGTGGCGACACCCCCGAGGATCTGTTTGTCCGACCCTAGCGAGGCGGGAATATTCTCCAGGCTGGAGAGGGAATTGACCCAATACTGCGGCGTCTGGGCGACGATCGGGTATGAAACTCCATTCTCCGGGTTGAGCCAGAACGTCGGCGCGGTCTGGATACTGCCGGCCAGGGCGTCCTGCAGGTTCTGGGCGACATCGCGCTCGCTCACGCCGACGATCTCGGCCCTGGTTCGATCGACGTCGACGTCGAATGTCGGCGCGTTGAAGGCCTGCTGAATGCGCGCGTCGGCGACCCCGGGAACCTGAGCGACGCGTCTGAGAAGCTTGTCCGCGTAAGCGCGGTTGGCCTCAATCTTCGAGCCGATGATTTGCACGTCGATCGGCGCGGGCAGGCCGAAGTTAAGAATTTGCGTCACGATGTCGGCCGGTAGGAAGGCGAAGGTCGTTCCCGGAAACAGACCGGGCAGACGCTCGCGCATGGCCTTCACATAGCCCGGCGCCTCGTCTTCGCGACCGTCCGTCAGGGTGATCAGAATGTCCGCGTCGGACGCGCCGATGGTTCCGGTGTTGGAGTAGGCCATGTTGATGCCGCTGATCGACAGACCAATGTTGTCGACGATCGCGCGCAGCGACTCGGGCGGGATGATCGACCGGATCGCCGCCTCGATCTTGTCGACCTCGACCGCGGTTTCCTCAATCCGCAACCCGGTCGGGGCGCGCACGTGCAGGGCGATCTGGGTGCTTTCGACCAGCGGAAAGAAGTTGCGACCGAGGTAAGGCGCGAGCCCGAAGGAGCAGAGAACCGCGACCATAAAGCCGGCGATGAACAGACGCCGCCCAGCCAAAGCGGTCATGAGGAGCCGTCGATAGAAGGCCCGCGCGGCTTCGAAGCGCCGTTCGAACCCGCGCTGGAAAAGGGCGAGCGGATTGCGCGTGGGGGGGAGCGGGGCCCCATGCCCGTGCGCCGCCTGATGAGCGAGCAGGAAGCGCGCCATCGTGTTGACCAGGGTGCGCGAGAGCACATAGGAGCCGATGAGCGCAAAGACGACCGCCTTGGCCATCGGACGGAACAGGTAGCCGGCGACCCCGCCAAGAGTGAACATCGGCACGAACACGATGCAGATGCACAGAAGCGAGACGGTCGCGGGAATGACGATCTGCCGCGCGCCGTCCATGATCGCGCTCTCGATGTCCTTGCCCTGCTCAAGGTGGTAGTTGATGTTCTCGATCGTCACCGTCGCGTCGTCGACGAGAATGCCGACCGCGAGCGCGAGCCCGCCGAGCGTCATTACGTTGATCGTTTCTCCGGTGGCGGCGAGCAGCGCGACCGAGGTCAGAATCGCGAGGGGGATCGAGATCAGGATGATGATCGTCGAACGCCAGCTGCCGAGAAAGATGAGGATCATCAGCCCGGTCAGCGCCGCGGCGACGACGCCTTCGAAGATGACCGACGACACAGCGGCCTTGACGAACTTCGACTGGTCGCCGACCGCCTCGAGGCGGAGGCTTGACGGCAAGGTCTCCCGCAGTTTCGGCAACAGCGCCTTGACCCCCGCGATCACGTCGAGCGTCGAGGCGGAGCCGGTTTTGAGAATAGTCATCAGAACCGCGTTCGAGCCGTCGACGCGCACGACGTTGGTCTGCGGCGGGCTACCCTCGTGAACATAGGCGACGTCGTGGATGTAGACGGGAACTCCGTCGACGTCGCGGATGGGTAGGTCGTTCAGTTCGGCGATCCGGCTCGGCGCGTCATTGAGCGCAACGACATATTCGAAGGCGCCGACTTTCTCGGTTCCCACCGGGGTGATGACGTTCTGCCGCGCGATCGCGTCGACCACGTCCTGCGACGACAATCCATAGGCCTGCAGCTTGTCCTGGTTGAGGTCGACCTGCACCTGCAATACCTTGCCACCGTAGGGCGAGGGAACCGCGGTGCCCTCAACGGTCGCCAGCTGGGGGCGGATGAAATTCTGCCCCTCGTCGAATATCTCCGCCTGTGACAGAGCCTTGCTGGACAGAGCCAACTGCAGGATCGGCACGCTCGAGGCGTTGAAGCTCAGAACGTAGGGCGGAGTGATGCCGGGAGGCAGCAGCTTGAGCACGGTTTGCGACGCCGCCGTGATCTGCGCCAGCGCGCCGTTGATGTTGACGCCAGGCTGGAAGAATACCTTGACCACGCCATATCCGGGGAGCGACTGCGACTCGATGTGCTCGATGTCGTTGACCTGCGCGCTGAGATAGCGCTCGTAGTAATAGATCACGCGTCCCGACATGTCGTCGGGCGGGAGGCCGTTGTACTGCCAAACGACCGCGACCACCGGAATGCCGATGTTCGGGAAGATATCGGTCGGCGTCTTGATCGCAGCCGTCACGCCGAAGATGACGATCAGCATCGCCATGACGACGAATGTATAGGGCTTGCTCAGAGCGATGCGGACGATGGCGAGCATTGGTGACTTCTGAAGGCGCAGCGACGTCCGCCAACGCGCACAGCGCTCTTTGCGGCAAACTTCGTCCGCCGCGCGCAAGGGCCACCTTTTGATACCCTTCATATCCTATGAGCGACACTAAATTATATTTTCTTCTACCAATGGGATGGCAATCCGCGCGAGCGCGCTTGTCACACGTGTTGGCCATCTAATCTGGCGACGGCAGAGGCGACCGTCGGAATTCGAACCGCGCGCCGGGGTTGTTGTCCTCGACCGTCAGCGTGAAGCCGTGCAGATTGGCGATCGTCTCAGCGATGCTGAGGCCGAGCCCGTGTCCTGGCGATTGGCCGCTCCGCTCCCCGCGAAAGAAGCGGTCGAATATCCTCGTCCGCTCCTGCGGCGGGATGCCGACGCCGGTGTCGCTCACGCGAACGAAAGGACTCTCGTTGATCGTCAGCGCCTCGATGCGCACCGCGCCGCCGGCGGGGGTGAACTTGATCGCATTGTCAACCAGATTCGAAACGGCTTCGCGCATGAGATCCTGGTCCCCACGAAGTGAGACGGGCGCCGCGGCGTCGACTACCATCGTCACGCCCTTCAGTTCGGCGAGCGGCTCGTAGAAATCGAACACTTGCGCGCAAACGGCGGCAAGATCGAAACCCCTGAACCGCGTCTCCCGCGGGCCATTCTCGACTGCCGAGATCCGCAATATCGCGGAGACCGTCACGGACACCTTTTCAATTTGGGTGAGAGTCTCCTCCAGGGCCTCGCGCAGTTGTTCGATGCTAGTCTCGTTATTGAGGGCACGCTCGATCTTGGCGCGGGCGACAGCCAACGGGGTGCGCAAATCGTGAGCGATGGTGTCGCCTGCATTCTTGAGTTGCTCGAGCAGGCGCGCGATTTCGTCCAGCATGAGATTGACCGCATGCGCCACTTTGTCGATGTCGCGGTCTTCAGTAGAGACCGGCAGACGCGAATCGAGTTCGCCATTCATGATTCTGACGATGGCGCCGTGGACGCGCTCGAACCGCTGTGAGGCGCGGCGAGCGATAATCGCGCCGATCGCCAGAATGAAAAGCGCCGTGGGCAGAAGCGCGATCCCCAGCACGCGCAGCAGTGTCTCCTGCAGGAAATAGACCTCTCGTAGATTGCGCCCGAGCACGAGCGTGCCCCCGTCCGCAAGGCGTATGGCGACAAACACCACCGGCTCGCGGACGCTATCCCCGATCTTCGCGAATTGGACCTTAGGAAAGTGCGCTTGGCCATCGACCGGAATTGACGGGACGCTCGACGACTCGCCAATTAGGACGCGGCCGTGTGCGTCGATCAGGGTCACGAAGTCGAGCCGGCGGATGTCGAGGGCCGAGGGTAGCTCGAACGCGCGGCGCAGCTCCGTCTCGCTGTCGCCCTGGGCCTCAGCCGCCTGCTCGACCAGCCTCGCGCCTACCCGCTGAAACTCGGCGCTGGAAACTTGCACATAGATGAAGGCGAACGCCGCCATAGTCGCGAAGGAAACCGCAAGGGCGAACGCGAGCGCAAGGCGAAAGGGCTGGGCCCTAAAAACCTCAGGGATCCGCATCGAGTTTGAAGCCGACGGCTCGGATGTTGACGATGAAGCGTCGCAGGCCCGTCGGGTCGAGCTTGCGGCGCAGGTTGCCGATCTGCACGTCGACGACATTCGTTTGGGCCATGAAATTGAAATGCCACACATCCTCGAGCAACATCGCCCGGGTCACGATCTGGCCGGGGCGGCGCATGAAATATTCGAGGAGCTTGAATTCGCGCGGCAGCAAATCGATCAGCTTGCCGTCGCATCGCGCGGTCCGCTCGACCAGATCGATCGTCAGTCCGCCCACTTCCAGCCGCGTGAGCCGAGTGTGGCCCCCCCTGCGCAAGAGCGCTTGGACGCGCGCCGTGAGCTCGCGAATATCGAACGGCTTGACGAGGTAGTCGTCACCGCCAGCCTTCAAACCATTGATTCGTTCGTCGACCGTCGAAAGAGCGCTGATCACCAGCGCCGGGGTGGCGTTGCCTTCGCTGCGTAGGGTCTCGATGATCGAAAGTCCATCCTCACCATGCAGAATCCGATCAATGACTAAAACCGAAACGCCTGAGCGCGCAGCGCGCAGCGCGCTATCCACAGTCTCCGAGAGCTGAACCTGATGGCCGCTTGCCTCTAGTTCCAGGCGAATCTCCTCGGCGAGGTCGCGTTCGTCTTCAACCACTAGAACTGGACGATTTTGAGCCTCCGTCCGTCGAGTCGGCGGCCTCGCCCCATCCTCAAAAGACGATATGCTCATCGCTTTCCTTCCCGAACATTCAGGAGGATCCCAGTCGGCGCCGCAAACCCTAGTCAACAACTCACGACTCGTAAGCTGTGGGTCGGCAACGACACGCCGTTAGGGCCGCGGATATTTTGGCCGAGTGCGCACCGACAGAAGAGGACTAGCACCTTCGTCGGACAGACAATGCAAAAAAATTGTTTAGTCAGTTCGCCCAGATCTGATCGCAATTTTGAGCGAGGGTGAACACTCCTCCGAACTTCGCCGCCGGCGCTGTCTTGAATCGCGACTTCAGTTAGAATGCTTTCGTCGAGGCGGAGAGTTTGCGGCGTTGGGGATCCATCGCTCAGGACGGGTCGACCCGGCTAAAAACTTTTGCTTTAGGCCGCGATCTTGTCGCCAAGCTGTAACATTCACCCGATAAGCAGGAATCTGTCAAAAATGTATCTTGCCGGCGCTCGCGCGCCGTCGGAGTATCTATTGCGCCCTGAAGGCTATTGCGGTTATTGAACCAAAGTCTTTTGCCTCCGGTAGAAGCGTTTGCTGTAGTCGATTTGCAACAGCTTGAAAAAAAGACGAGAAGACGGTAAAATTATAGTTTGTTTATGACACTTCGCGCCGCTAGATTTATTTCACCAAAATTCTTTTCCAGTTGCCGTCGCCGTCATGCGTAGTAACGCGATATGTTCCTGTTCAGTTACGGCCGGGCGCTCGAGTTAATCGAGTCGCATACGGGAGAGGACGCAACCGCGCCCAAGGCGCGGCTGCCGGAGGGGTTGGAGTTTAGCACGCGGGCCGGTGTTGGTTCGGTCCCACCAGGAGGGGTGTTTATGACAAAGCTCGGTGTCGGGTTGGCGATCGCCATCGCCTCCGTCGGCGCGGCTCGCGCGGCGGATTTGCCGACCACGAAGGGGCCGGCTCCGGCGCCCGCAACCTGCTTCGCCAGTGTGTGGACCTGGCTTAATTCAACTGCGGCAGATTGCCCTCTGAGCTGGGGGCCACTCACCGTCTACGGCACGGTCGACGTGGGCGTCGGCTACAATACCAACGGCGCTGCTTATACCGCGGCGTGGAACAATGGCGTCGACAGCTTCATGACCAAGAATAACAAGGGCGTGAAGTGGCTGTTTACACCTAACGGCCTCAGCCAGTCCGTTGTCGGCATCAAGATGAGCCAGAGCCTGGCGCCGCTCGGGCTGGCAGGCTGGTCGCTGATCGGCACGGTGGAGACCGGGTTCAATCCCTATTATGGCTACCTCGCCGACGCTCAGCGCTCGCAAGTGCAGAACAATGGCAAGGCGCTCACATTGCAAGGCGCAAATAACGATTCGAGCCGCACCGGCCAGTGGGACAACTCCCAAGGGTTCATCGGCATTAGCAACAAGACCTATGGCACCCTCACTGTTGGACGCGTCAACACCCTGTCGCTCGACGCCATCAATTCCTATGACCCGATGGGGGGCTCATACGCGTTCTCGCCGCTCGGATTTTCTGGCTCCTTCGCCGGCTTTGGGGATACGGAGGCTGCTCGCGCCAACTCGGCGGTGAAGTATCGCGCGGACATCCCCTACCCTTCGTTTTATGGCGCGAATTTCCGCGTCGCCGGCCTCGTGCAATGGGGCGGTTACGACCAAGGCAACGGCATGAACGGCCTGTATCAGGGCCAGGTCGGCGCCGATTTCAACGTATTCAACGGCTCGCCCTTCGGCGGCGTCCTCTCGATGGACGCGATCGGCAGCTGGGCCAAGGATGTGGTGAACGTCGGCACCTTCACAGGGAGCTGCGCGACGCTAACCAAAGGACCGTTTGCAGGGCAAACCGGGTGCACGTCCGGCATTCCAATGTTTTACAACAACACAGACGTGACCGCGACGCTTTCGAACAACACCGGGTTCCTGTTCACCGCGAAGTACAAGGTGCAAGCTCTGACCGTGTACGGCGGCTACGCTTGGCTTCGGCAGACCGACCCGAGCGATGATTTCTTAAATGGGTTTCAGACCATCGGCGGCTGGAACGTTCCAGCGACCATCAAGTCGACGAACCCAGCAATCCAAAAGCTCTTTCCGACCGCATGGACGAATTTCACGAACTTCAACATCCCTAGAATCGCTCCGTACTTCTGGGTCGGAGCCAAATACGCGATCACGCCTCAGCTCGACGTGACCGGCGCATATTATTATCTCCAACAGTCTGATTTCAGCCCCACCGCCTGCGTCGGCGCCAACACGACCTTCGTCGAACCCAACGGAAGCAAGTTCACCGTTTCACGCATCAACAGCAACCGATGCGCCGGCACGGAAGACGCCATTTCCGTCCTGATCGACTGGCGGCCGGTTAAGCGGGTTGATCTGTACGCCGGCATGATGATTTCGAACGTCTATGGCGGCCTTGCCAACGGCTTCCAGGCGCAACAGAACATCGCCCCGACCGCCGGCCTGCGAGTCAAGTTCTAACGCCTTCGGCTTTGGCTGCGGCCCTTTGGATTGCCGCGCCGAGCGTCGGCTTGGCAGGAGATAATAAAAAGCAAAAAGCGCCGCCGGGAGCTTTGTCTCGGCTGCGCTTCAGGTCGCTAAAAGCGACGGTTACCACGGCCACAAGCAGTCGTGTATTCTGGCTCGTATTCATTATCCTCGAAATTTGTGAGCCGGCAGTTGGAGACAGGCGCGACGTCCACCGAGGCTTGCCCGGCTATGATGGTCACCGTCTCCGGCGCCGTTCCGGGTGTAGGCGCTCTCACAGGAACAGGCCTGCAGTAGCGGCCGTCAGCATCGAAACAATCTCGGCGGACACCGGCCTTTTGCCGAGGCACGGTTTAACCTCGCCAAGTCCCATAAAGACTCAGGTCGGCGCCGATCAACACTCATCAATGAGCGACAAAAGTTGAGCAATAAGACTGTAAAGGCTATTCGCTGTCTGGGCGCTACCGCCTGCGGGCGCTCTGCATTGGGATGGAGTCGGTCTGGCTCCTCCTCCTCCATTTTCTGCAACAGATTGTCGTCCGACAGCGATTTGCCGCCCGAGCCGTTCCCTTTGGCCGCCTCAATCCAAAAGCAACTCGTTTTAATAGGCTCGCTTGATTCGAGTATATTAATTCGATAGACATTGTTAATGGAAGCGCGAGAAAGGCCAATCGAACGCAACCGGCGCTCGCTCGATCGGGGGACTCATGAAGGCTCGGATAGGCATTTTGGCGCTCGGAATTGCGCTGACCTGCGAGGCGAAGGCGGCCGATCTTCCCACCGCGAAGCCGGCGGAAGCGCCTCCGCCGGTGAACTGCTTTTCCAGCCTCTGGACCTATTTGAATTCGAGCGCCGCGGATTGTCCACTGAGCTATGCGGGCTTCACCGCCTATGCGACGATTGACGCTGGCCTCGGCTACAGCTCCAACGGCGCGCCTGCCAGCGGGACGTACTCCAACAGCGTTTACAGCTTCGTCGGCAAGCAGAGCTATGGACCCAAGTGGCTGTGGACGCCGAACGGCATCAGCCAATCGGTGGTCGGGATCAATATGAAGGAGGCGATTCCGTGGCTCCCGGGCTGGTCGGTCGTCGGAGCCGTGGAAAGTGGATTTAGCCCCTATACGGGCAACCTCGTCAACGGGCCACGCTCGCTCGTGCAGAATAACGGCGTGCCGCAGGTCCTCCAGACCGCAAACAGCGACTCGAGCCGCGCCGGGCAATTTGACAACTCGGTCGGATACATCGGGCTGAGCAACAAGACCTTCGGCACGCTTACCGTCGGCCGGGTGACCTCACTGACGCTCGACGGCGTCATCGCGTACGATCCGATGGGCGGCTCCTATGCGTTCTCCGCGCTTGGCTATTCCGGCTCCTACGCGGGCTTCGGCGACACGGAAACTAACCGCGCCAACACCGGGGTGAAGTACCGGGTGAGCTATGAGAATTTCCATGGCGGGGCCCTGGTGCAATGGGGCGGCTATGCTCAGGGCAACGGCACGACCGGCCTCTATCAGGGCGATATCGGCGCCGACGTTGAAGACCACTTCGGCGGCCTCCTGTCGGTGGACGTCGTCGGCAGTTACGCTCAGAACGCGGTCAGCCTGTCTAACTTCACCGGCTCCTGCGCAACGCTCACTAAAGGCGCCTTCAAGGGCCAGACCGCCTGCACCAGCGGGATCCCGAACTTCTACGGCCCCGACGACCTGAAAGCGACGCTGTCCAACAACAGCGGCCTCATGCTCCTCGCCAAATATAAATGGGGCCCAGTGACGATCTCCGGCGGCTGGATGTGGTGGCAGCAAGCCAATCCCAGCGACGACTTCTTGAACGGCTTCCAGACCCTCGGGGGCTACAGCGTCCCAGCGACCATCGTCACGACCAACAAGGCCATCGCGAAACTCTTTCCGACGGCCTGGACCAACTTCACCGCCTATAACAAAGCGCGGGTCGTGAACGTCCCGTTCATCGGTGCGAAATATGCGATCAATAGCCAGCTGGACGTGACCGGCGCCTTTTATTACGAGAACCAGAATAACTATAACTCAACCGCTACCGCCTGCGCCTACGCCAAGACCAGTTTCGTCCAGCCCAGCGGGAACGTTCTCAACGTCATCCGAGAAAACAACAACGCTTGCGCCGGCACGCAATACGCCGTTTCGGCTATGATCGATTATCGGCCGCTCAAGCGCGTCGATCTCTACGCCGGCGTGATGTTCTCGAACGTCTACGGCGGCCTCGCGAACGGCTTTTTGGCGACCCAAAACATCGCCCCGACCGCCGGCTTGCGCGTTAAGTTCTGACCGTAGCCCTCACCGAGGAGGAAAGCCGACCTTGGCGCCTTGACTGGCCGTCACCTGTGGTCGATGCAGCCCCATCTCGTGCAATCGTCGGGATTGCGGCTCAGGCCGTCGGTCCGATGAATGTTGTAAGGCTCGTGCTGATAGGGGTTCGGGCTTCTGAACACCGTCGGCAGCTTGTTCGGAGGGAGCTGCAATGCAGCCCGGAGCGTCATGACCGGAATGTTTTGATCTCCCGCGCGCACCGCGAGGGGGGCGGCCAATGAACTCGCCACCGCAGCCGCAATCGCTAGCCGGCTCATGAGCGATATCCTCATTCTTGCCTCCTCTTCGCTTTGGCAGGACGGTCACTCATCCGCGCCGCCGCAAGCCGTCGCGCCAGATCGCTCAAGATATTCGGCGGGCGGCCCTGAAGACAAATAAATTCCAATTCATAGAGTAACCTAATGTAAAGCGCGAACTGAGGTTCGTCGTGGCGGCGGCGCGCCCCAATCCAGAGGCCAAGGGTTTGGATGAAGCCTACCCGTCTCATATGAACGGAGAGAGCCGCGCCGATCACGATTTTGATATTGCTGGTCGGCAAGCTCAAAAAGCAAAGTATTGCCTGAGGACTTTCCATGGACCTCCAACTGGACGGCAAACGGGCGCTGGTGACGGGCAGCACCGCTGGGATCGGCGCGGCGATAGCCAAGGCTCTGGCCCGGGAGGGCGTGCAGGTAATCGTCAATGGCCGCTCGCCGGGCGACGTAGAGAAGGCGGTGGCGACGCTCAAAGCCGAATCCGGCGGGGATCTCGTCGGCTTCGCCGGAGACTTTGGCGCCGCTCAGCCGATCGAGGATTTGGTGCGCCGCCATCCCGACGTCGACATCCTCGTCAACAATATGGGCATCTTTGAGCCGAAGCCGTTCGAGGACATCCCGGATGCGGATTGGATGCGGTTCTTCGAGGTCAACGTGCTGAGCGGGGTGCGCCTCTCGCGCGCGTACTTGCCAGCGATGAAGCGCGCCAACTGGGGTCGGATCATCTTCATCTCCAGCGAAAGCGCGCTGCAGATTCCGGCGGAGATGATTCATTACGGGGTGACGAAGACGGCGCAGATCGCAGTCGCGCGGGGACTGGCCGAAACGGTCGCCGGCACGGGAATCACGGTCAACAGCGTCTTGCCGGGCCCGACCCGGTCACGCGGCGTAACCGACTTCGTTGCGGCGCTCGGCGCGGGCGCGAGCTTCGAGGCGTTCGAGACCGAGTTTTTTCAGAAGTTTCGCCCGACCTCGCTCCTCAAACGGTTTGAGACGCCGGAAGAGATCGCATCGTTCGTCACCTATCTCGCGAGCCCGTTGGCGTCGGCGATCACCGGGGCGGCGCTCAGGGTCGATGGCGGCGTGGTTAAGAGCGCCTTCTAGGGCGCGTGTGTTTCCAACCCGATCCAAATGCAGAAGGCCGTGGTCCTGGGTTTGAATCTCGTCCCGACACCGAGTCAGGCGCCGAGATAGGCCGCCTTGACCTGCGGATTCTCAAGCAGCTCCCTGCCGGTTCCCGCCAACACCAGACGCCCCTGCTCGATCACATAGGACCTGTCCGAAAGTTCCAACGCGGCGAAGGCGTTCTGCTCGACCATGATGATCGTGGCGCCCGCGGCCTGCAGACCTTTGATCACCTCGAACACGCGATCGATGATGTTCGGCGCGAGGCCAAGCGAGGGCTCGTCAAACATAACGAGCTTTGGGCGCGACATCAGCGCTCGCGCAATCGCCAGCATCTGTTGCTCGCCGCCCGAGAGAGTGCCGGCCATCTGCGCACGGCGGTCATAGAGGATCGGGAAGCGGTCGAAGAACTTGGCCATGTCAGCGGCGACCTCGCCCGAGTCGCGGCGCAGATGGCAGCCCATCTGCAAATTCTCGATCACGGTCATGTAGGGGAAGACGCGCCGACCCTCCGGACAGTGGGCAAGGCCGAGCTGGAGAATGCGTCGGGCCGACGCGCCTGTGATGTCCTCTCCTTCAAAGATGAGCCGACCGCCGGCAGGCGCGATGAGCCCCGAGATCGCCTTGAGCGTTGTAGTCTTACCGGCACCGTTGGCGCCGATCAGCGTGACGAGTTCGCCTTTGTGAACTTCGAGTGACAGCTCGCTGACTGCGGTGATTTTCCCGTAGCGGCAGGTTAAGTTGTCAACCCTCAACACGGACGTGCCTTTCGCCCAGATAGGCGCGGATGACGTCCGGATGGCGCTGGACCTCCGCCGGTGGTCCAATAGCGATAATGCGCCCCTGATTGAGGCACACGACGCGATCCGAAATACGCATCACCATTTTCATGTCATGCTCTACGAGAAGAACCGTGACGCCGCGGGCGCGGATACGCGCGAGCGTTTCCATGAAGCCCGCGGTCTCGACCGCGTTCATGCCGGCCACCGGCTCGTCCAACAGAAGCAGCGTCGGTCCGGCAGCCAGTGCCACTGCGACTTCGAGCAGTCGCAACTCGCCATAGGCCAGGGAAGAAGCAAGCTCGTGCTTGCGCGGCTCAATTCCAACGAAATGCAGCACCTCTCGGGCTTTTTCGATGAGGCGCCGCTCCTCGCGCGCGACCGAGGGCAGGCCGAGGATGATAGCGAGCGGATGCTGACGCGACTGCAAATGCAGGCCGATGAGAATGTTGTCGAGCACCGACCGCCCGGCGAAGACGCTGGTTTTCTGAAAGGTGCGGACGACCCCGAGCGCGGCAATGCGGCTCGGCTTCAGGCCATTGAGGCGCGCGCCGCGATAGACGATGTCGCCCGCGGCGGCTGCCAGATAGCCGGTGATAGCGTTGAAGGCTGAGGTCTTGCCCGCGCCGTTCGGACCAATCAGGGAGAGCGCCTCGCCTTCCCGGACGTCGAAGGTCATGCTCTCGACGGCGGTCACGCCGCCAAAACGGATTGACAATTGATCGACCGAGAGCGCCACGGTCGGAATTCCGCTCATCGTGCTGCCTGACTCACGCCGGCGTCTGCTGGTCGCGCTGGCTTGGCGCCCGCGCTGCGCGATCGGTCCACCAGCGCGCGAGCGCCGGGACGATCCCGCTGGGCAGGATCGAAACGATCACGATCATCAAGACGCCGTAAGCGACCCACTGCAGTTCGGGTCGGATCTCCAACGAGCGCAGCGCCTCCGGGAGGAGGCCGAAAATCAAGCCGCCGACAATCGGGCCCGCAAGCGTACCTTTGCCGCCCACGACGACCATGATCACCATCGTCACGGTATAGATGAACAGGAATATGTTCGGATCGACAATTTGGACGTACTGCGCGTAGAGCGCCCCCGCCATCCCGGCGATCGCCGCCGACACCACGGCCGACAACACGAGATAGCGCGTCACCTCGATCCCAACTGAGGTGGCGAGCGGCTCGTTCTCCCGCAGAGCAATCATTGCGCGTCCGGCCTGCGAATTCACCAGGCGCGCAATGACTACGTAAGCGATGATCGCCGCCATGAGGACGAGATAGTAGTTGGGAACCTTGCCGATGAAGGAAAACTCAAACAGGCCAGGAATTGACAGGGTGAGCGGCGGGATGTTGTTGAGCGCCATCGGCCCCTGGGTTAGCTCGTCCCAGTTCAGCGCGACGAGCCGCACGACTTCCGCGAAGCTGATGGTGACGATTACGAAATAGGCGCCGCGCACCTTGAAGGAGATTCGGCCGATCGCCCAGCCGCAGAAGCCGGAGATCGCGATCGCCCAGATTATGGCAAGCCAGACAGGTTGCGGATCCAGCGTCACCAGCCAATCGGGCGCGAGGTGGACTGCGAAGCCAAGCGACACCAGCGAGGACACGTACGCGCCAATGCCGAAGAAAGCGACGTGGCCGAGACTCAACTGGCCGGTGTAGCCGAGCAGCAGGTTGAGGCTCATCGCCGCGATCGTGAAGATGCCGGTGATGATCAGCACGTGCAACACGTAAAGGCTGCTGACCCAAAGCGGGATCGAGAACAGGAAGGCGAGAAACGCCGCCGTCGCGAGGCGCTTCATCCGATCCGTTCCTTGCGGCTGAACAATCCCGTCGGGCGCACGATAAGAACGAGAATAATGAGCAGGAAGCCCATGGCGTCGCGATAGCCCGATGACACATAACCGGCGCCCATCTCCTCGATAAAGGCAAGAAGGAAGCCGCCGATGGTGGCGCCCGCGATACTCCCCAATCCTCCGAGAATGACCACGGCGAAGGCTTTGAGCGCCGCGAGGTCCCCCATTCCGGGCGTGACGACGAAGATCGGACCGAGAAGCGCTCCGGCCGCGGCCGCAAGCCCGGAGCCGAGCGCAAATGTCGACAGGTAGACCCTGTCGATGTCGACGCCCATCAGCCTGGCGGCGGCGCTGTCCTGAAAGGTCGCGCGCATTGCGCGGCCAAGACGCGTGCGATCGACGACGGCGTCGGCGCCCGCGATCAGCGCCAAGGCGACGCCGAACACGAACAGCCGGCTCCAGGCGACCGAAAGCCCTCCGAGCACAAGCGGAGTCGACCGGAACGGCGTCTTGATCGACTTGGCGACACCCGACCAGGCAAGCTGCTCGAGATTCTGCATGGCGATCCAGGCGCCGATCATCACCAACATCGTCGTGTCGATGTCTGCGCCGCGCAGCTTGCGCAGCAGGACAAACTCGATCACCGCGCCAAGCGCGACCCCAAGCGCCATCGCCAGCGCCAAGGACAGGAAGAAATTGAGATGCAACAGCATCACGAACATGAACATCATGTAGGCGCCGAAGCTGTAGAGCTCGCCATGGGTAAAATTCACGACCCGCATGATGCCGAAGATCAGGGTCAAGCCGATGCCCAGCAGGGCGTAGATACCGCCGAGCATGAGCGCGTTCAGGCAATGTTGGAGGAATTCATCCACGCCGGCGTCACTCGAAACCGCAACTTGATGGACAGCCGCTCTCGGCCCGACCGCAGGCGCTCCGCGAGCCTTCGCGCAAGGCCGTAGCTCGCCGCAAGACTTCGTCTGGTCTCGTCGGCGAGCGCCTTTACGGCTGGGTGGCGGCCGCTATTGTTTGACGACCTTGCCGCCGTCGATCTTGACCAGGTAGACGCTGGGGACGCTCTGGCCGCTTTCCTTGCCGGCAGGTCCCTGCTTGATGAAGGCGATGTCGCCATTGACGCCCTTCACATGGACGCCCCATAGCGCCTTGGCGATCGATTCCCCATCCGCCTTGCCGCCAGCGTCCTTAAGCGCCGCCGCGATGGTGTTAACGCCGTCCCATCCGCGGAAGCCTTCCGTCAGGCCGCCGACATCGTATTTCACGGCCTTCCAGGCGTCCATGAACTTCTGGGCGGCCTCGGGATTCTTGACTGCATCTGGGAACCAAGGCGTGAAGAAGACTAGGTGATATGAACCGTTGGCTGCGTCGCCCGCCTGCTCGATCAGCTGGTCAGGCGAGACCGAGCCGCCCGTTGTAATGATACGGGCAGTCACTTGCTGATCCTTGGCCTGCTTGAGGATCAAGGTGAGCTGCTTGACGTCTGTGGTGACGAAGATCGTATCACCGCCGGATGCCTTGATCTTGGCAAGCTGCGCGGAGAGATCCGTCGCATCCTCAGCCATGGTCTCGGCCGCGCCGATCTCCACGCCGTTCGCCTTCAGCATCTTGGTGAACTCCTGCATGGAGCCCTTGCCGAAATCATCGTTGGTGGCGAGGAAGTCGGCCTTCTTGACGCCCATCGTTTTGACGAGCGGAGCGAAGGCCTTGGCCTCCATCTCCGAGGTCGGGCTGATGCGGAAGATGAAAGGGTTGCCCGAGGTTGTGATCTTGCCCGACGAGGATGTCTCCACCACCATTGGCACCTTGTATTCCATGAGCTTAGGCATGACGGCGAGCGTCAGCGACGAGCCCCACGCCCCAAGCATGACCGGCACCTTGTCTTGGACGATCAAACGCTCGGCGGTGGCCGCCGCTTCGGTCGGGTTCGACTTGTTGTCCTCGACGACGAGCTCGATCTGCTTGCCGTTCACCCCGCCCGCCTTGTTGATCGCCTCCGCGGCGAGCTTCGCGCCTTGGGCGACATAATTGCCGTCGGCGGCGAAGGCGCCGGTCAGGGGCTGGGTGACGCCAACTTTGACCGTGTCCTGAGCCGAAGCAGCGCCCGCCAACACGACCGCGCCGGCGGCGCAGAGCAGCGCTTTAAGAAAACTCCGTCGCATCAAACCTCTCCCTTTGCTTTCTATTTTCGTCCTCGGATGGCGAGGGTCGTCACGCCAAACTTTGCTTCTTCTGGCTTTGGGCGCTCGACAGAT
>Ga0207036_10007_pt1 | contig 43478 bp, 33 predicted proteins | sample Alteio_BWMinCont_78_FD_153284 | JGI IMG/M metagenome (GOLD analysis project Ga0207036, IMG submission 153284) | Enriched cells from forest soil in Barre Woods Harvard Forest LTER site, Petersham, Massachusetts, United States -... | ecosystem: Environmental > Terrestrial > Soil > Temperate forest >... | reverse complement strand
GAGCAGCTTGGCGCGGTGCGCCGGGCGGTCAAGGCGCTGCCGGAGAGCAAGGAGAACGACCGTGCTTTGGGACCGCTTGCGGATGCCGAGGATGCCGCCGAGAAAAAGGATGGACCAGCAGTGCTCGGCTTCTTGAAATCGGTTGGTTCCGTAGCCCTGGACGCCGCCAGGAGCGTAGGCGCGGACGTCCTGACAAAGCTTATCGAGCATGCGATGGGGATGCCGTCCGGTGGTTAATGAAATGCGTGAAGATGTGCTTCGCGCGTGGTCGGGACGGCGTCGGCATGCTCATCCAGGGCTATGAGCATGGCACCCGGCAGTAACGCGTGGACGCTAGCGGGACTCGCAAGCGCGGGCTCGCTTCGGGCGCGCGAAGGCGTTTGTCGTTGTCGTGTGCGGTCGTCGCGCCCTTCGCGAGCCCCTACAACTCTCGGTCGATGGCGGTCAAGCGGCGCGGTGGATGTCGGAATGCTTCGCGCGGGGTCGGGACGGCGTCGGCGATCGCTCATTGACACCCCGAGACGGCATACGGTAAACTGAACGGCGTTATGCCGACCGTTGCGCTTGCTAACCTTGGCTGTAAAGTGAACCAGTACGAGACGGAGCGGATGGCCCAAAGCTTTGAAGCATGCGGGTTTACGCTCACGGACTTTCGGGCGCGGGCCGACGTCTACGTCGTCAACACATGCTCCGTCACCGCCGACGCCGATAAGAAATCGCGTCACACGGCCCGCAAAGCAGCGCGGCAGAACCCGGACGCGCAGGTGGTGTTGACCGGCTGTTTTGCCCAGATGGCGCTCGACACCGGCCTCGACGTCGAAGGCGCCACGCTTCTTGTGCCCAATTCGCAAAAGATGCGCACGGCGGCGCATGTCCTCGACGCATTTCCGGGACTGATCCAGTATTCATCGTCGCCGGCGATCCAGCCGATGAGCGACCTTGCCGTATTTCCCGAAAGCGCGCCCGGCGGTCTGGTCCGGCCGGTTCCCATGGACGCAGACATTGACGGGCGGGGACGCCCATCCTACGATAAGACTGCGGACCAGGCCACGCCTGCGGTCCAGCTCAGCATTACCCCAGTCCGGGGCGGACCGGCGCTGAATCGTACGCGCGCGACGCTCAAGATTCAGGACGGATGCCGGTATTTCTGCTCCTTCTGCTCGATCCCGTTCACGCGCAATACGATGGCGAGCCGGCCGCTGTGGGACGTTCTGGCCGAGGCCGGTCAACTTGCCGACGCCGGCGTGCGCGAGGTAGTGGTGACGGGGGTCTGCGTCGGCGCGTACGGACCCGAGACAGGCAGCGGTGGCGCGAAGTTGGCGGATGTGCTAACTGCCGTCGCCGACGTCGACGGGATCGATCGCGTCCGGCTGTCGTCGGTGCAACCGGTCGAGGTGCCTGACGAGGTCATCGATGCGATCGCGGCGCATCCGAATATCGCCCCGCATCTGCATCTGTCACTGCAGAGCGGCGACGACACGATCCTCCGCGCGATGAACCGGCCGTACGATACCGCTTATTTTGCGGACAAGGTGGCGCGTCTACGCGCCGCCGTGCCTGGCATTGGGTTGACGACCGATCTGATCGTCGGCTTTCCCGGTGAGACGGAAGCGCTATTCGAGAACACGCTCCGCTTTGCCGAGCGGATGCAGTTCACCCGGACGCACGTATTTCGCTACTCGCCGCGCCAGCGGACAGCCGCCGCGGACCTTCCTGACAGCGTGCCTCCCGAAGAGAAAGAGCGCCGGCATCGCGCTCTAACCGCCGTCTGCGTGGGGAGCCAGAAAGCGTTCGCGGCCGCCCAAATAGGCAAGACCGTCGACGTGCTGGTGGAAGCGTCCGGATCGCGCGACGGTTGGCTGTCGGGATACACCGGTAATTACGTCCGCGTGCAGTTTCCCGCGTCCAGAGAGGTCCGCGGCGCTATGGCTGCTGTGACGATAACCGACGTGCTGCCCGATGGTGACGCCTACGGCGCATTGCAAAGGTGATCGACCGGAAGGTCAGGCCGCTCTTGGCGTAAGGTGCGCAGGCGTCGCCATGCCGGGCTCGCTTCGGGCACGCGAAAGCTATACGGAGGTCCGGAACGGCTCCTGCACCCTACTCGAGCCCCTTGTATCTACGCAAGACTGACGGGGTGCAGGCCGTCCGCAACAAGCGAGGTTCAATATGGCGCAAACGATATTCGATAAAATTATTGCCCGGGAGATTTCAGCTCGGATCGTATACGAAGACGACGACGTTCTTGCCTTTTATGACGTCGCGCCGAAGGCCCCGACGCACATTCTGGTGATTCCTAAGAAACCGATCGAAAATCTGCTTGCGACGACGGAGCACGACACGGTTTTGCTCGGCAAGCTGCTTGCGGCCAGCGTCCACGTTGCCCGGGCGGAGGGCCTGGCCAGCGACGGCTTCCGCGTGGTCATCAATACCGGTAAGAACGGCGGCCAATCGGTCGACCATCTCCATCTGCATATCCTGGGCGGCCGGCAAATGGCGTGGCCACCGGGTTGAGTGAATAGTCAACATCCTCCGCATCTTCCATGGCGTTCTGTCAGGCGTCGCCTATCTTCACTGCCAGATTACGATACATATATGGACATAAAGCCAGGAAATGTTCTCCAATAGTTGCCTCCATCGTCACGGTGTTGCCAGTAACAGGGTGAGCTATTGCCAACGGTAATCCTCCGAAACTCGCACGACGCGCCTTCCATATTGCCAGGTTCGAATCCATTATACCGAACAAGTTATGACGGCCGCGCCTACCGACCGTCGCTGATGAGGGTGAAGTGGTACTGGTCGCGCCAGCCGCGCTGCGGATGGTTCACCGCATTGACGATCGAGCCGACGTTTCTGAATCCGCACTTCTTAAGCACGCGCTGACTGGCCGCGTTTTCGACGTCCGTATACGCATCGATCTTCAAATGATGCGAACTGGAGAGCACCATGGCGAGGACCAGGCGAACCGCTTCGGTCATGATGCCTTGGCCGTGAACCTCCGTATCGAGCCAGTAGCCGAGCTCGGCGCGGTGCGCCTTGTGGTCGATTTCGGAAAGGCTGATCCTCCCGCAAAAGCACTGCACGCGGTCGAAGATACCATAATGCCATTCGGAGCCCGCGATCATAGCCATGTGGCCCTCCTGCAGGTTCTGGCGCGCGGATAACAGCGTCGCATCGTGAGCCCAGGTGAACCAGCGCGTGAACTCCCCCCGGCTGTGGTCGATCGCGGCATACACGCGCGCGGCGTCGGCGGCCAGCAACGGCCGGAGAATCAGGCGGGAAGAGCGCATCTCGGGAAGATCGAGGGTGGGAATTGCTTTCAAACGCGCAAACAAAAAAGCACTCCTGAGCCGCGGAATATCAACAGTATCCTATATCATAGCATGGATTTGTCGCCGACGCTTTACTAACATTGCCACGGTATGCTATAATTTCAGTCCCGATGTTGAATAGAAGTTTGATGCGTAAATATCAGTCGTCGCGCGATGCCGCGGTCGTACCGGCCCATCAGCCGGTCGGCCATAAGCGCGACACATGGAAAACCGAACGCTCGCGGCAGGTTCGCGCCGACGCACCCTCCGCGTTGGTATAAGCCATCCGCAAGCGTCAACCGGCTCATGTTACATAGCAGCAAGCATTCACCGACGAAGCTCCCACTCCCTGCCAAAAGTAGTGAATAGTGAATAGTGATGAGTGAAGAGCGGATAGTGAAGAGTGAATAGGACATTGTTCATTGCATATGAGGTCTATTATGAACGTTAACGGTGTTCCATCAAAACAAGGACTGTACGATCCGCAATTCGAGCATGATTCCTGCGGCGTGGGCTTTGTCGTCCATATCAAGGGCAAGGCGTCGCATAAGATCGTGCGCAATGCGCTGACCATCCTGACCAATCTGGAGCATCGGGGTGCGTGCGGCTGCGAGGCCAACACGGGCGACGGAGCCGGGATACTGCTGCAAACTCCGCATAAGTTCCTAGTGAAGGCATGCGCCGACGCCGGGTTTACGCTGCCGGACAAGGGACAGTACGGAGTTGGCATGGTCTTCCTGCCCACCGAAGCCACGCGGCAGGCTGCTTGCGAGGCTGCCCTCGAGGGCATCATCGTGCAGGAAGGCCAAACGGTCCTTGGCTGGCGGACCGTGCCAACCTTCAACAAGACCCTTGGCGCGTCCGCGCGCCGCGCCGAACCTATCGTACGCCAGGTGTTTATAGGACGCAGTGCCGATATCGTGGACGATATGGCGTTCGAGCGCAAGCTTTATGTCATCCGGCGCAGTAGTGCGCGCACCATACGCTATGGAGGCACGGGCAACGAACAGTTCTATATCCTGAGCCTCTCCCACAAGACGATCATTTATAAGGGGATGTTGACGACCGGCCAGGCCGAGGAGTACTTTCCGGAACTGGCAAATCCCGACGTGGAGTCGGCGCTTGCCCTGGTTCATTCGCGCTTCAGCACCAATACGTTTCCCAGTTGGGATCGCGCCCATCCGTATCGCTACGTAGCCCATAACGGCGAGATCAACACGATTCGCGGCAACGAGAACTGGATGCACGCGCGACAGACGCTGTTCCAATCCGACCTATTTGGCGACGATCTTCCGAAAGTGATGCCGATCATCAACCCCGATACCAGCGACTCGGGCCGCTTCGACAACTGCCTTGAGTTCCTTGTCCTCAGCGGGTACTCGCTGCCGCATGCCATCATGATGATGGTGCCCGAGCCGTGGACCAACCACGAAAGCATGCCCGACGATAAGAAGGCTTTTTATCAATTCCATAGCTGCCTGATGGAGCCCTGGGACGGTCCCGCATCCATTGCATTTACCGACGGCGTCCGGATCGGCGCCGTGCTCGACCGGAACGGTCTGCGGCCGTCGCGCTATTACGTCACCAAGGACGACCTCGTCATCATGGCGTCGGAAGTCGGTGTTCTCGACATACCGGCGAACCGCATTCAGCATAAAGGCCGCCTGCAGCCCGGACGCATGTTCCTGATCGATACCGAAGAGGGACGCATCGTTACCGACGAGGAGATCAAGCACAAGGTCGCCTCGGAGAAGCCGTATAGGCAGTGGCTCGACGAGAATCTGGTGCATCTTTCCACATTGCCCGAAGCCCTTAAGGACTCCCTTCCCTTTAGGGAGGGGGTGGGGGTAGGTAAAGCCCCAGATTCCGGTGAGGGAACGCTGCTGCAGCGGCAAAAGGCTTTCGGATACACATTTGAAGACCTGCGCTTGCTCATGAACCCGATGGCAAAACAGGGCATCGAGGCGATGGGCAGCATGGGCAGCGACACGCCGCTCGCCGTGCTTTCGGACAAGCCGCAGCTTCTCTACAGCTACTTCAAGCAGCTTTTCGCGCAGGTCACCAACCCGCCGATCGATTGCATCCGCGAAGAGATCGTCATGTCGTCGGAAATCATGATCGGCACCGAAGGCAACATGCTCAGGCCCGGCCCGCAAAGCTGCCACTTGATCAATGTCGCGTCGCCGATCCTGACAAACGAGGAGCTTGCCAAGCTTACGCATATCGATCGGGCCGGTTTCCGGTCGATAACCATTCCTATCGTCTTTCCGTCCGCCGAGGGCGAACACGGGCTGGCCAAGGCCATGGATCTGGTTTGCGAAAAGGTCGATCGCGCTGTCGACGACGGGGTCAATCTGGTCATCCTTTCCGACCGCGCCATCGACAAGGACCATGCGCCGATTCCGGCCCTGCTTGCCGTCGCCGGCGTCCACCATCACACGATTCGCAAGGGGACGCGCACCCGCATCGGCTTGATTCTCGAGTCGGGCGAGCCGCGCGAAGTGCATCACTTCTCGCTGCTCATCGGCTATGGGGTCGCCGCCATCAACCCGTACCTGGCGTTCGAGACGCTCGACAGCATGATCGGCGAAGGCCTTCTCCCGGACTCGACACACAAGGACGCTTGCAAGAACTACGTCAAGGCTGCCGTAAAGGGTGTCATCAAGGTCATTTCCAAGATGGGCATCTCGACTATCCAGAGCTACTGCGGCGCGCAGATCTTCGAGGCGATCGGCATTAACCAGGAAGTGATCGACAGGTACTTTACCTGGACGGCCTCGCGTCTGGCCGGCATCAGTCTCGACCAGATGGCGCGCGAGGTGTTGATCCGGCATGAGGCGGGCTTCGCGCTGCGTCCGTCGGAGACGCACGCCCTCGACGCAGGCGGGCAGTATCAATGGCGTTCGGACGGCGAAGTGCATCTCTTCAGTCCGCAAACGGTACATACGCTGCAGCGCGCCGTGCGGACGGGCGACTACGGCGTTTTCCAGCAATACTCCAGCCTTGTGAACGACCAGCTTGAGCGGCACTGCACGCTGCGCGGTCTGCTCCAGTTCAAGGACCAACAGCCGATCCCGCTGGACGAGGTTGAGCCTTGGACGGAGATTGTCAAGAGATTTAAGACCGGCGCGATGTCCTACGGCTCAATCAGCAAGGAAGCGCATGAGACCCTGGCGATCGCCATGAACCGGATTGGCGGCAAGAGCAACACGGGAGAGGGTGGGGAAGATTCCGACCGGTACGTTCGCGATGCGAACGGCGATTTGCGCAACAGCGCGATCAAGCAGGTCGCTTCCGGACGGTTCGGGGTCACCAGCTTCTATTTGGTCAACGCCAACGAATTGCAGATCAAGATGGCGCAGGGGGCAAAACCGGGTGAGGGCGGCCAGTTGCCGGGCCAAAAGGTCTACCCATGGATCGCCAAAACGCGCCATGCCACGCCTGGGGTCGGCCTGATCTCGCCGCCGCCGCACCATGACATCTATTCCATAGAGGACCTGGCGGAGTTGATCCATGACCTCAAGAACGCCAACCGCGATGCGCGAATCAGCGTCAAGCTGGTGGCGGAAGTCGGGGTGGGAACGGTCGCCGCCGGAGTTGCAAAGGCAAAGGCCGACGTCGTTCTGATCAGCGGGCACGATGGAGGCACGGGATCGTCGCCGCAAACCAGCATCAAGCATGCCGGAATTCCGTGGGAGCTTGGTCTGGCAGAGACGCACCAGACGCTTGTACTGAACAACCTGCGCAGCCGCATCACGGTCGAAACCGACGGCCAGCTTAAGACAGGGCGCGACGTTGCCGTGGCGGCTCTTCTTGGCGCGGAGGAATTCGGCTTTGCGACGGCTCCGCTGGTTGCCTTAGGCTGCATTATGATGCGCGTTTGCCATCTCAATACATGCCCGGTCGGCGTGGCGACGCAAGATCCGCAGCTTCGCAAGAACTTCACGGGCGAGCCGGAGCATGCGGTCAACTTTATGAAGTTTATCGCGCAGGAGATGCGCGAGATCATGGCCCAGCTTGGATTCCGCACCGTGAATGAGATGATTGGCCGTACCGACAAGCTGGAGACCACACGGGCGTCGGGCCATTGGAAGGCGAAGGGTCTGGACCTGAGCGCCATCCTGTATCAGCCGGAGCGGGCCGCGGATGTCGGCATCTACTGCACGGAACTGCAGGACCATGGACTGGAAGACTGCCTGGATATAACGACATTGCTCGACCTGTGCAAACCGGCTCTGGAAAGCCGCGCGCCCGTACGCGCCAAGCTCCCGATCAAGAACACCGACCGCGTGGTGGGCACGATCCTCGGCAGCGAGATCAGCAAGAAGTACGGCGAGGAAGGTTTGCCGGACGACACCATTATCCTGGAGTTTGAAGGCTCCGCCGGCCAAAGCTTCGGCGCGTTCGTGCCGAATGGCGTCACCCTTAAGCTGGAAGGCGACGCTAACGATTACGTCGGCAAGGGGCTTTGCGGTGGACAGATCATGGTTTCAACGCCGAAGGCGGCGACCTACATTCCGGAAGAGAATATCATTATTGGGAATGTCGCGTTCTATGGGGCAACCGCCGGCGCGGCCTATATCAACGGGATGGCCGGCGAGCGGTTCTGTGTGCGCAACAGTGGCATCCATGCGGTGGTCGAGGGGATTGGAGATCACGGCTGCGAATATATGACGGGTGGGCGAGTCGTCGTCATCGGCAAATCGGGCCGGAACTTCGCGGCCGGCATGTCCGGCGGAGTCGCCTACGTGCTCGACGAAACCGGTGACTTTGCGACTCGCTGCAATCAGCAGACCGTGGGGCTTGAACGCATGGATGACCTTGCCGAGAGCGAGGAGATCCGTCAGATGATCCGCCGACACGCTGAGTATACGGACAGCCGGAAGGCCCGGTATGTGCTGGACAACTGGACGGAGCTTGCGCCCAAATTCGTGAAGGTCATGCCGAGAGACTATAAGCGCATGATTACCGCGATCGAGAAGGCGCAGGCCAGCGGCCTCAGCGGCGACGACGCGCTTCTGTCGGCGTTCGAAGAGAACGCCCACGACGTCGCGCGAGTATCGGGCAATTAGAGGAGATTTATGGGAAAGCCCACGGGGTTTATGGAATATTTGCGCGAGCTGCCGCTGGACCGTAAGGCGGTCGAGCGGATCGCCGACTGGCACGAGTTTCACCTTCATATGGAGGAGAAGAAACTCCGCGAGCAGGGCGCGCGCTGCATGGATTGCGGCATCCCATTCTGCCACACCGGGACGATCATCAACGGGCAGACTTCGGGCTGCCCTATCAACAATCTGATTCCGGAGTGGAACGATCTCGTCTACCGCGGACTCTGGCGCGAGGCGCTGGAGCGGCTGCACAAGACCAACAATTTCCCCGACTTTACCGGCCGCGTCTGCCCCGCCCCCTGCGAGGGTGCGTGCGTTCTCGGCATCAACGCCCCGCCGGTCACCATTAAGAATATCGAGTACGCCATCATCGAGCGTGGGTTCGAGGAGGGCTGGGTCGTTCCGGATCCCCCCGCCCAGCGCACCGGCAAGAAGGTCGCCGTCATTGGGTCGGGTCCGGCGGGCCTGAGCGCGGCAGCGCAGCTCAACAAGGCCGGCCATCTGGTCACAGTCTTCGAACGCGCCGACCGCATCGGCGGCCTGCTCATGTATGGCATCCCGAACATGAAGCTGGATAAGAAGCATGTCGATAGACGCGTCCGCATCATGGAGCAGGAGGGTATTGTCTTCCGCGTCAATACGGAAGTCGGCAAGAACTACCCCGCCGACAAGCTGCGATCGGACTTCGACGCCGTCGTGATTGCGACCGGCGCTACGAAGCCGCGCGACCTGCCGATCGAGGGACGCGGCCTCAAGGGTGTCCACTTCGCCATGGAGTATCTGCACAACAACATGCGCAGCCTCCTCGAGGGCTACCAGGGCGACGACTTTATCGATGGACGCGGCAAGGACGTCGTTGTCATTGGCGGCGGCGACACCGGAACGGACTGTGTCGGCACGGCGATGCGCCACGGCTGCAAGTCGCTGGTGCAGCTAGAAATCCTGCCCAAACCGCCGATGGATCGCGCGCCGGACAATCCCTGGCCGCAATGGCCCAAGGTATACCGGCTCGACTACGGACAGGATGAGGCGCTTGCGGTGTTCGGGAGCGACCCCCGCGTCTACTGCACCACCGCAAAGAAGCTGGTCGGCGACGATGATGGCCATGTCAAGGAGATGCATACGGTTCAGATCGAATGGACGAAGGATGCGTCGGGCCGGTTTGTGCCGCAAGAAGTACCCGGAACCGAGAAGGTTTCGCCGGTGCAGCTTGTGCTGCTGGCGATGGGATTCCTCGGACCGGAGGGCCACCTGCTGGAGCAGATGAACGTCGACCGCGACGAGCGCACGAATGTCCGCGCGCCGTATGACAAATATCACACCAGTGTTCCGGGAGTGTTCGCCGCCGGCGACGCTCGCCGCGGCCAGAGTCTCGTCGTCTGGGCGTTCAACGAAGGCCGCGGGGCAGCCCGCGAATGCGACCGCTATCTCATGGGCGAAACGCAGTTGCCTTAAAAAGCACGCGTGGCATTTCAGTGCACAATTTGAGGTATATAATAGAATGCGATTTCAATTTGTTGCCGTGGCGTCACTGTTGCTTTAGCTGCTCGTCGATATGGGGCGAAAGCGTAAAGATGATGGTTTTCCCGGTTTTCACTTGATCCATGAAGCCGCGGACGGACAACCCCAGTAAATCGGCCCGTGCCGTGCCGTAAGTGACTTTGCTCAAATCCGTATGTAACTGAATGGTATATTCCGTGCCGGGATGCCTGATTGCGTGGAGAAGGATATCTCTTTGCCGCTCATTGAGGTCCGGGTGCCCTTTCACCAACGCATCGGATGCGGCAAATTCCAGTTGCTTCTTTTCAATATACATGCCAAGAACCTCGATCTCAAGTACTCCAAATGATTCTCACAATTGTCATTATGTATCAAATTTCGGCATTTTGATACATTAATGCGGCACTCGGTAGACTCGATTCGTGAGTAATCTATTCAAAGCGAAGACAATCGATCGGGTTCTGACGGGCCGCCTTGGCCGCGGGATAGGCGCCGAAAAGCGCGCCGACGCCAACAGAGAAAAAGACGGCTATCAGAATCATGCCCGTTAGCTGGAATGCCAGTTTGAAGTGCCACGCGATCAGGGCTAGTACGGGCAGGCTCAGGGCCAATCCTGTCAGGCCCCCGATCAGCGATATGAAGATTGCTTCGAGTAGGAACTGCCACATAATGTCCGATCGGGTCGCTCCCACCGACATCCGCAATCCAATCTCTCGTGTCCTTTCCGTGACAGAGACCAGCATGATATTCATGATGCCTATGCCGCCGACCAGCAGTGAAATCAATCCGATTCCTCCCACCAGCATTCCGACAACGCCCCCGACTTTGCCGAGGATGTCCAGCGCTTGAGCGGAGTTTTGGACCATGAAGTCGTCGTGGTTTGCATATGGCTTTGCGATGTGATGACGCTGGCGGAAAAGCGCGTTCAAGCTGTCTTGGGCGGATTTCATGCTTTGCGGGTCACGGGCCTCAAGCAGGATTGCGTTGAGGTCCGTGCGGTTGTAGAGGCGGCGCATGGCGGTTGACAACGGAACATAGATCTTGTCGTCGTTGTCGCCGGCCAAGTTGCTTCCTTTTTCCTTGGTCACGCCAACGATCCGGAACCTATTGCGATTTATCTCGAACCGCTGTCCGACCGGGTTGAGATCCTTATCACCGAAGAGATGCTGTACCACCTCCGGTCCGACGACAGCGACCGCGGTGGAGCCGTTCACGTCCTGCTCGGTAATGAAGCGTCCGGCTCGCAATTCAATATTGGTCACCGGCATGAACGACGGCGTCACTCCGACAATCGTCGAGCTGCTCGCCTTTGCCCGGAGTTTGATGTCAAGGACGCCATAGACATCCGAGGCGGCCTGAACTATCAGGCCACGCAGGCGCTGGAGAATTACGCGCGAGTCCGCTAAGCCAAGGTTATGGGTCTGGCCGCCGGCTATAGCGCCGCGCGGCACGACGATCAGCAGGTTGACGCCGAGCGAACTGACCTGATGCGTAATGAAACCGGTGCCCATCTGGGCGAGCGACGTCAAAGTCACCACGGAAAAAACGCCGATCATAACCCCGAGCGCCGAGAGGGTGGCGCGCAGCTTGTTGGCGGCGAGGGCCCTCCAGGCGCCGGATAGCAGCATCCGCGGCTGCATACCGATCGATAAGCCGCTATCGACACTTTCGATGCTCACTGTGATGGTTGCTCCAAGCGCCTTTGTTGTAGGATATCCGCGGCCGACACGCGCTCGCTAATCGTTTCGTCGGCCGCAACCCTGCCGTCGTGGAATCGGATAATCCGGCGCGCATGTTGTGCAATCTGCGGCTCGTGCGTCACGATAACGATGGTCTTACCCTCGTCGTTGAGGTCCTGAAATATCTGCATGATCTGCTCGCTCTGATAGCTGGCGAGATTGCCGGTAGGCTCGTCAGCCATAATCAGGGGCGCGTCGTTGACCAGAGACCGCGCAATGGCCACGCGCTGCTGTTGTCCGCCCGATAACTGATTGGGGGCATGGTACATGCGGTCGGTCAGACCTACCTTCGCCAGCGCCCACTCCGCCTTTTTCCTGCGATCGGCGTGTCGCCCATAATGCATGGGGAGTTGTACGTTTTCCAGGGCGCTGGTCCTTGGCAACAGGTTGAAACTTTGAAAAACAAAGCCGATCCTGGTGTTCCGGATCAGCGCCAGGTCACGATCGCCAAGGCGCGCCACCTCGACACTGTCAAGTAGATAGGAGCCGGCTGTCGGAACGTCCAGGCAACCCAAAATATGCATCATGGTTGACTTGCCGGAGCCCGACGGCCCCATGATCGCGACGAACTCGCCTTCCTCGATCGAAAGCGTGACGTCGCTTAACGCGTGGATGGCTTCGTCGCCGATCGTATAGGTCTTAACCAGATGTCGAGTCGATATCAGGGGCATGTGTTGTAATAGTGGTCAGTGGTTAGTGGTCAGTGGTCAGTCAAGTCTCACTAACCACTGACCACTACCTCAATTCGGTGACCAGTCGGCGCCGGCGATTTCGTCGCCGTCGTGCAATCCCGAGACGATCTCGGTGTTGGTGTCGTCTTCCGCGCCCGTGACCACCTTCGTCTTGACCGGCGCGGTCGATCCGGGCTTATACAAGCCCACGACGGAGGTGTCACCGTCTTCCTTGATCGCGTCGCTTGGCACCAGGAGCACGTGGGAGTGCGTGCCGACCACAATCGATGCGCTTGCGGTCATTCCGGGGCGCAGTTGGCTGGGAGGATTCTGCAAGGTGATGACAGCGGTATAGGTAATGACATTGGATTGCGTGGTCGGCAAGGAGCGGATACTGACAACCCTGCCGCGAAACACTTGGTCGGGTATACCGTCAATCGTGACGTTTGCCGCCTGACCGGGCGAGATACTGGCTACGTCGGTTTCGTCGATTTCCGCTTGGATCTGCAGCCGACGCATATCGACAATTGTCATGATCGTCTGCACCGAGAGACCGGCCGCAACCGTTTCGCCCTGGTGGACCGAGATTTCCGCAACTGTTCCGTTAATGGGGCTCGTAATGACGCCCTTTGCCAGTTGATCCGCAATATATGCGACCTGCTGCGCCTGGGAGTTCGCCGCGGACTGCGCCTGAGCGATTCCCTGCAAGCGCGACGCGTGGTTTTGCAGTGCGGCGCGAGCCTGAGTGAGTTGCGCTAATGCGGAGTTCATGGCGGAATCGGATACGCGCGCGGCCGCCAACTGGCCAGCCGTCTGTAAATCCACTTGCTTGGCCGACGCAAGGTCGGCTTTTGCCTGCTGCACCTGTTCGTTGGAACTCTTGAGTGCGCTGTCGGCATTGTTGACAACCACGGCGAGGTTCTTCCTGGCCGCGGTGACAGCGTTGTCCGCCTGGTCTGCCTGCGCCTTTGCCTGATCGAGGCTGCCGGCGGCGACGTAACCTTCGCTGAATAGGCTCTTATCGCGTGCGAGTTGCGCGTCGGCGTATTTGGCCTGGGAAACCGCGCTATCCAGCGTGGCCTGCGACGCGGCGATCTGCAGATCGTGGTTCGCTTGCGCAGCCTGCTCGGCAGTCTCGGCGTTCTTCAACCCTGAAACCGCCTTGTCATAGGCCGTATTGATTTGGTACATCTGGAATCGCGTAGCGTCGTGTACCTGAGTCCGATTGGATACCTGTTGGGCTAGGTTTGATTCGCTTACGGCAACACTCGCGTCCTCGGTTTGCCGCAGGATCGCGTCGTTGATCTTGAGCTGCTCAACCCCGTTGCGACTCGATCGCAGCGTGTCGGCAGCCTGCTTGTACTGGGCCTCGATATCGGGCATATTCACTTCCGCGACAACCTGACCGGCATGCACGTGCTGCCCTTCGTCGACGTAGACGCCCTTGATTGTGCCTGCCACCTGCGATCCGACGTTGACCTGCGCGCCGGTTTGAGCCACGACGCTTCCTGTTGCGTCGACCGTATTCAAGATATCGCCGGTGACAACACGAATGCTGGTACCCTGGGTGCGGGTCGTACTTTTGTCCTGGCGAACGGCAACGATGAGTCCGATCACGCCTAACAGAATAAGAACGCCTAAGAAGGTGAATACTATTCGTTGCCGCCGCCGGCGCTGGAGACCGTCTCGCAGGAGGTAACCGTCAGTCGCAGGCATTGGAGAGATTGTGATGGGATCATCTAAACTGGTATTCATTGGTAACGCCTATGGTGAGGTTCGATTACAGTTGCCGTTGTCTCTTAGAGTATACCATTATGTCCAATGCCGTCACGTCATATGGGATCACAGTCGTCATACCAATGAGCAGCAAGGTCAAACCCTACATAGCCACCGCTATCTCGGCAATAAGGTCGGAGAGCCTTTACACATCGGCAAGGTGTGCTTCGCGGCAGGACGGAACGGCGTCGGCATGCTCATTTCAAAGCTATGAGCATGGCACCCAGATCACGAACGATCGCCGGTTTGACGCCTTGCATCCCTACCGGCCGATGCGCAGCGTCTGGATCTCGAACGGACCGAACTTGACGGACACCCTCCTCCCATCGTCGACGGGCAGCGGCGACGGATGCTCGTCCATCAGATCGACCAGATCGACGCGCGTAGCAGCGAAGCCGAGGCTGACCTTAGCGGTCGTGGACGCGCCGTGGGCCTCGTAAAGCCGGACGATGATGTCGTCGCCGTCTTCGGACTTCTTGACGGTATCAATGACAATGTTCTCGGCGTCGACGGACAGGTAGGATGCGCCTGTCGTGAAAACCTCACCCCAACCCTCTCCTTGCAAAGGAGAGGGAGCCAGATGGGTGAGTGTCGGCGACAACTCAGCCTCAATGACGCGGAGCGGGACGTTCAACGCGTAGCCTTCCCGGACGACCTTTCCGGCTGCCACGTCTCCGGTGTGCGGATAGAGCGCGTAGGTGAAGCGATGGGTCGCGCGGTCGGCCACGGGGTCCGGATAGGTGCTGGACCGCAGCAGGTTCAGGTCGATTACTCCGTCGCGGATCTGGTGGCCGTATTTGCAGTCGTTGAGCAGCGCCACGCCGTATCCCTGCTCCGAGAGGTCCACCCACTTATGGCCGCAGACCTCGAACCGCGCCATGTCCCAGGTGGTGTTGGTGTGTGTCGAACGCTCGATGCTGCCGAACTGTATCTCGAAGCGCGCCGATGTCGCCACAACCGATGTCGGGAAGCTCACGCGCAGCATCTTGTGGGTCTCGCGCCAGTCGACCTCCGTGCGGAACTCCAAGCGCCGGCTGCCCGACGCCAGCACGATCTCCTGCACCAGCCGCGAGTCGCCGAAGCGGCGCACATGGCGCAGGATCGCCAGCGGGCCGTCGATCCGGGCCTCGGCTTCTTCGAGCGCGAATTCTGCGGGCGCGAAGTTATCGTAGTCGATGGCGAAGTCCCAGGCATCGCCGCCGTCGTCATAGACGGCCAGGACGTTGCCGCACTCACCGGCGGCCAGCGCCTCCCGACCGTTGTCCTTGTCATAGACCGACGTGACACGTCCGCTGCCGTCGAAGGTGACGCGCAAATGTTCGTTCTCGATGCGGTCAAGTGCCGCGTCGATAACGGTCGGGGATGCCCATCCTACGTGGTCCAGAACCGTGAACCCGAACGCCGGGACGGAAACCTTCTGCCATCCGTCGCTTGACCGCACCCACTCCTCGCGGTCCCACCCCAGCGAGTTAACGGCGATGGTCTGGCCGGCCGGCGCCCAGGCGTTGTCGGCGACGGCCGTCAGCGCGGCGACCTCCTCCGAAAGGACGGCGTAGCGCGCGAGCGATTCTTCATAGACTCGCGTGATGGATGACCCAGGCAGAATGTCGTGGAACTGGTAGAGCAAAACCTCCTTCCAGATCGCTTCGAGCCGTTCTGCCGGATACGCCTGCGACCCATGCTGCATCGCCCAGACCGCGCTCAATTCCAATTCGCGGAGTGCGAATTCGAGCTTCCTGTTGTACCACTTATTGCGCGCTTGAGACGTCAACGTTCCCTGGTGCTTCTCCAGGTAGAGTTCGCCGTGCCACCGCGCGTAGCGCTCCCCGCCCTGCTCCAGGCGATCGAAGAACGCACTCGACCATTCTTGAACGACGGGCGGGAGGCCGGCCAGGTTTTTCTCTCTCGCGAGGCATTCCAGGTGCTCCTCGCCAGGGCCGCCGCCGCCGTCGCCGATGCCAAAGAGCATCAGGCAGTCTGTCGAGACGCCTTTGTCGCGATACATTTTCTCCGCCCTGGCGATCGCCCGCGGGGCGGCGCTGCTGTTGTAGGTGTCCTCCGGCGGCATGTGCGCGAGCACGCTGCTGCCGTCGATGCCGATCCAATGGAAAGTGTTGTGCGGATGCTTGTTGATCTCGCTCCAGGAGAGCTTTTGCGTCATGAAAGTGCGCACTCCCGACTTCAGCAGTATCTGCGGCAACGACCCGGCATAGCCAAATACGTCGGGCTGCCAGAGATTGGTGACGTCGATGCCGAACTCGTCCCTGAAGAAGCGTTTGCCATAGAGCAACTGGCGCACGAGCGACTCGCCCGACGGCACATTGCTGTCCGACTCGACCCACATCGCGCCCTGCGGTTCCCATCGCCCCTCGGCGACGCGAGCTCGAATCTGTGCATAGAGGGCGGGGTGCTCGTCCTTGATCCACTGATAAAGCTGCGGCTGACTGGCGCCGAAGACATAGTCGCGATACCGCTCCATCAGGCGCAGCACCGTGGCGAAGGTGCGCGCGCCCTTGCGCCTGGTCTCGCGCAGCGGCCAAAGCCAGGCCAGGTCGATATGCGCGTGACCGATCGCGCTGACACGCAAGGATGGGTCGCCACCGCGCTTGGCTAGCTCAGGCGCAAGGATCGCGCGCGCCTGGACAGCCTCGTCGTCCGAGAAGTCGCGCAGGGCAAGGACCGCGTCGTAGAGCGCTTCGCGGATGCAGGCGCGCCGCGCTGAATGCTCCGGAAGCTGGTCCATCAGTCCCTTTAGCACGTCGAAGTCGTGATAGAGTGCGAATGACGTCGGTCGGAATACGGCGATCTGTGCCTGCGCCACTGTCCCGTTGTTCTTAAGCTTGCCGAACAGATCGTTGATGCCGGCATCGGCCCACACGTCGACATCCTTGCCGCCGGCAGCATTCGGAGGTACGCGGACGACCCGTTTGCCGGCATCGCCGAGATATGGGTCGTAGCCTTGGTAGCATGTGGTCAAGCCAATCACCGGCTCGCCGGCGTCATTGAATACGCACGCCTCGCCGCTCAGGTCGATGAGCAAAACAACCTCTTCGCCGTCGGCGTCGACGGGGACCGTTCCACGGAACCGGAACCAGGCGCAGTCGAACAATTCGCCCCACTTGTCGCCTTCGTTCAAGGCGTGGTACGTGCCGGACTGTCGGTTGGCGAAGGGAACGGGTTCAGGCGTTATCCACGCCTCGACTGTCAGCGGGGCGATGGGTTGGTATATGGAATCGTGTATCCGGCGCAGTGTGTCGTCGAATCGCTTGGCCATATGCTTGTATGGACGGGGCATTGTCTTTTCCGTTTCGATGAGAGTTTGCACAAATAGTACCGAAGATGATGCCATAATATGCTTAGTTTGAGGAAATCCGTCCCGGCTAACCGATGGATTTGAGAACATTACAGCAACGCTGCTTTTTGCTCACGGCGGTCCTCTGCATTTTGCTGCTGGGTGGGGCGCCGGTGCGCGCGCGCACGCGACTTGTGGTCTGGGGTATGCCGCAGCCAGGTGTCGCGCAGGAGGGTCCCAACGCGGAAATCGCCGCTTTTGCCCAGCGCCACCCAGAAATCGAGATAGTGACGCTCAGCATGGGCGCAGGCGCGATGAATCCGCAGAAGCTGATGACGGCCATTGTGGGCGGAGTCCCGCCCGACCTCGTCCTGCAGGACCGGTTCACTGTTGGCGACTGGGCGAGTCGCGGCGCCTTCCGACCGGTTGATGATCTGATCGCTCTTGACGCCCGACGCACGGATGCGCAGGCGATCCATCAAAGCAACTTCGTGCCGGCGACTTGGGCCGAGACGGTCTATCGCAGCCACGTCTATGCCATTCCCTGGGACACCGACGATCGCGTCCTATACTACAACAAAGCCGAATTCCGCGACGCCGGCCTTGATCCGAACCGTCCCCCACGCACCTGGGACGAAATGATCGCCGACGCGAAAAAGCTCACAGTCCGCACGCCGGGCGGCTACAAGCGCATCGGCTTCATCCCACTCTTTAACCAGGGCTGGCTCTATCTCTGGTCGTGGCAGAACGACGGCGAGTTCATGTCGCCGGACGGCCGCCGCTGTACGCTCGCTAATCCACAAACGGCCGACGCCCTCGCGCATGTCGTCTCCTGGTACGACGAGCTCGGCGGCATCGACGCGATTAGCGCCTATGCGAGCGGCTTCGGCAGCAGCGATGTCGATGCCTTCATCAGCGGACAGCTCGCGATGGAGGTCAATGGCGACACTTTTCTCTTTGACATTGCTCGTTATAACCCGGCGCTCGACTTTGGCGTGTGTGCCGTACCCGTTCCCGCGGACCGCTACTATCACCGGGGCCGATTTAAGAACGATGCCACGTGGGTTACGTGGTCGGGCGGATATGCCTTCGCCATGCCGGTTGGCTGCGCGCACCCGAGGGCAGCGTGGGAGTTCATCCAGTGGATGGACTCACCCGAGGCGAATCTCATAGGCGCGCACGCCCAGGCCGACTATGAACGCGCTCAAGGACGCCTCTATGTACCGTCGCTCTTCTCCGACAGACGGGTCATCAAAGCGCTCTACGGCGTGTATGCTTCGTCCCTTCCTCCGGCCTACCTGGACGCCGAAAAGGAGATCATGGCGCTGCTGCCGCAGACCCGCTTCCGGCCCGTCACCTTCGTCGGCCAGCGCCTCTGGGACGAGCAGGTGCGGGCAGTCGACGCGGCGCTCCGGCATGAGAAGACGCCCGAGCAAGCGCTCCTCGGTGGTCAGACGCGTGTGCAGATCGAGCTTGACACGGCAGCGACTGTCGAACGCCATCCGCTCCTTCCGGCTCGCCGGGTTGTTTTGGTGATTGCATTCGTCATAACGGCGGCCCTGCTCGCAGTCGTGGTGGCCGCGCTGCGCTGGCGGTCGCGGCATCGCAGGGCGGCACGCGCCGAGGCTGTTGCCGGATTCGGATTCGTCCTGCCCTGGGTAATCGGCTTCCTGGTGCTGACGGCAGGCCCGATCGTCGCTTCCCTGATCTTTTCCTTCTGCGACTACGACGTTCTCCATCCGCCCAGGTGGGCCGGACTCTCGAACTATCGTGATCTCGTGACCCTCGACCGCGGCATCTTAATGAAAAGCCTTGGCAACGCCACCTACCTCGCGGTCTTTGGCATCCCCCTCGGCATGGCCACAAGTCTGACGATGGCGATGCTGCTGAACGCCAAGATCAAGGGCCAAGCGGTCTACCGCACCTGTTTCTATGTTCCCAGCGTTGTGCCCGTGGTCGCGTCGACTGTGCTGTGGGGATGGCTGCTCAACGGCGACCCGGCGCGTGGCCTTGTCAACGGCATCTGGGAGCAAACGATCACGCCCTGGTTTCACGTCGCGCCGCCGGGCTGGCTCGCGGTGCCGTCGTGGGCCAAGCCATCGTTGATCCTGATCGGCCTCTGGGGGGCGGGCGGCGGCATGATCCTCTGGCTCGCCGGACTACAAAGCATCCCGTCGTCGCTGTATGAAGCCGCCTGCATCGATGGCGCGGGTCCGGTCGCCCAATTCCGCCACATCACCCTGCCGATGCTCTCGCCCTACATCTTCTTCAACGTGATCGTCGGCACCATTGGCGCCCTGCAGACGTTCGAGACGGCGTACATCCTTGGCAACACCAGCACGGCGCCATCGACGGGACCCGACGACAGCCTGCTCGTGCCGGTTGTGTATCTGTTCAACAACGCCTTCCAGTACTTCAAGATGGGCTACGCGAGCGCGCTCGCCTGGATACTGTTCATCATGATCCTGGGACTGACCCTTGGGCAGGTCAAGCTCGCCCCGCGATGGGTCCATTACGAAACCGATCAGAGTTGACGTTATGCCTGTACTTTACTGGTTAACGACGGTCATCGCCGGATATGCGGCCCTCGCACTCTGGGTGGCGAATCTGACGCGGGCGCTGCGCCTGGGTCAGCGGTCCCTGGCAACCGCGCTCGCGGCGACTCCCGTCGTGCTGTTGATGGCGGCGCCCTGGATGGGGACGCCGTTGCGGCCTCTCATCTTCGCGCTTCTCCTACTTGCCGTCACGCTCGCGTGCGCTCGTCTGTTCGCCCCTGATCAACCGGTTGTCAACGCGAAATATGGACGTCCGGCCTTGCTGCACCTCATGCTCATCACGGGATCGGCGATCTTTCTAGTGCCGTTCGTCTGGATGGTAGTGACATCTCTGAAGGAGGACCGTCAGCTTGCGAAGCTGCCGCCGGAATGGATTCCGACACAGCAAGTGCAAGTCCGCTACGAGGGACATACGCGGGGCGTGGTGCGTCTGTCCGCCGAGGGACTCCGCCGGCTCCCTCACCTTTCCAAGGAGAGGGTAGGGGTGAGGTTCGGACTCCCGCCGGTCACAGGCATTGCCATGCACATGAACGACAATATCACGTGCCAGATCCTCGCGCCCGTCGGCATTGACGCCGGGGTCGTGCATCCGGCGCCGCAGGCGCGGACTCTTACTCTGACGCAGGATCAGTACACGGAGGTGCGTCATGACGCACCCGTTTGGAACAATTACCCCGCCGCCCTCAAGTATTTGCCGGCCGACAGCCGGTACGGGCTAGTGAACCTCAAAAACACACTGATTATTGCGTTCCTTTCCGTCCTCGGGACCGTCCTCTCCTCGAGCCTGGTCGCCTATGGGTTCGCGCGCTTGCGCTGGCCGGGTCGGGACCTACTGTTCGGGCTGCTGCTGGCGACGATGATGCTGCCCGACGCGGTCACCATGATGCCGCGATTCCTCATCTTCCGCGGCTTGCACTGGGTGGACACCCTCCTGCCGCTCTGGATGCCCTCGTTTTTTGCGTCGACGTTCAACGTCTTCCTGCTGCGCCAGTTCTTCATGGCCATTCCGAAGGAACTGGAGGAGGCCGCCCGTATCGACGGCTGTGGTTATCTGCGCACCTACTGGAGCATCATGCTGCCAATGGTGCGTCCGGCAGTCGCCGCGGTAGCCATCATGACGTTCCTCGGCTCCTGGAAGGATTTTCTCGGCCCTCTTATCTATATCTCGTCGCCGGAGAAGATGCCACTGTCCTATGTGCTGCAGCTATACAACTCGGCCCACGGAGGCGAGCCGAACCTGCTCATGGCAGCCACCACGCTGGTAATGCTTCCCGTCGTGCTGCTCTTTTTCTTCACGCAGCGCTATTTCATCGAAGGTGTCACCCTTACCGGCCTCGGCGGCCGCTGAGTCGCGACAGGGACGGGAAGGCTACCTCCATAAGTCACACCTTAGGGGATGCCACAGAATAACCGCTGCGATTCACCAGACCCTGAACGGTCTGGCTACTCGGACAAAACCCCCTTCGGGGCTAAGGAGGTGAAGTACTTATTCCTGTGCGTCGAATTAGCATAGGATGGACGTCGCAGCGAGCGCCGATACGCGACTGTCTTTTCCACTACCAGGTATACTGTGCCATGTCCGACAGTCCCACGCGAATTCAGATACTCGACGACACCACGGCAAACCAAATCGCGGCAGGTGAGGTAGTCGAACGCCCTGCCGCCGTCGTTAAGGAATTGGTCGAAAATTCCCTCGATGCGGGCGCGTCGCGGGTGCTTGTCGAGCTACAAGAGGGCGGCAAGTATCTCATTCGCGTCACCGACGACGGCTGCGGAATGGGCTCGGCCGACGCAGTTCTCGCGCTGCAGCGCCACGCGACTTCCAAAATCGCTACCGCGGACGATCTATTTCGCATCACCACCATGGGATTTCGGGGCGAGGCGCTGCCCAGCATCGCGTCCGTTTCCGCGCTGACCCTGACGACCCGCCTTGCCGATAGTCCACCGGAGGCCTCCGGCATCGAACTGCGTTGTCTTGGTGGTACCGTTGAGGAGGTGTTCGACGTGGGCGCCAGGACGGGCACCAGTATTACGGTCGAAAACCTCTTTTACAACGTGCCGGCGCGCCTCAAGTTTCTCAAGTCGACCAGCACCGAGGTCGGTCATATTGTCGAGCTTGTGCAGCGGTTTTCACTGTCTTATCCGGAGGTCGCGTTCCGGCTCACTCACGACGATCGCGAGATATTCACGACGCCGGGTAATGGCGGCGCCCTCGATGCCTGTGTTTATGTATTCGGCCGGGAGATCGCGCGGCAGCTTGCGCCACTCGCGTATCAATCGGGTTCTGTCCAGATTGCGGGTTTTATCGGCATGCCGCCGACGCTGCGCAATACGCGGGCCGGCCAGCACACATTCGTCAATCGGCGCTTCATCCGCAACAAGGCAGTGACGAGGGCATTGGATGAGGCATACAAGAGCGTGCAGACGCTCCACGGCAGTCGGTTGTATCCGCCTGCCGTGATACAGATCGCGATTGACCCGTCGCTCGTGGACGTGAACGTCTCGCCGACTAAGACGGAGGTGCGCTTCACGCGCGAAGGCGAGGTTTACTCGTCCGTTCACCATGCCGTGCGCGAGGCGCTTCTCTCCGGCGGCCTGGTAGCAACGCTTGGCGATAAGCCCAGCCGCGCCGCCGTTAACGAGGACCATTCATTTGCAGCCGCACTCCTGAGCGTTCCGTCGCGCTTTCCAGTGCACACGCGTGCGAACGAGTTCGCGACCCCATTCCGTCCCGCAGAGTCTGATTCCGGCCAATGTCCCGATCTGAGCGATCCATTCGAAGACAAAGACGGCGGCGTAACTTTGGCACCGGAGTACTTACCTCACCCCAACCCTCTCCTTGGAAAGGAGAGGGAGCCAGATGAGGCCACCGTCGAGACCTCTTCAACTTTCAACTCTCAGCTTTCAACTTTTAATTCGCAAGGCGCCGATTATCGCGGCCGGACTGCATCGTCCGTGCGCATCCTGGGGCAAACGCGAAACACGTACATCCTGGCCCAGACGGACACCGCTCTTTTGGTGATCGATCAGCACATCGCGCATGAGCGAGTCCTCTATGAGCGTCTGGTGATGGCCACCCAGGGGGGAGGCGTCGCCGTGCAGCCGCTGCTGCTGCCGTTTACGCTTGAGCTGAACCGGCGCGAGGCGATGGTTGTCGAGAAGCGGCTTGATGAGCTGCGTCTAGCCGGGTTTGAGCTGGAGCCGTTCGGTGGCGACGCCTTCATGGTGCGCAGCGTGCCGGCGTCTGTCGCTCGGAAGTCTCTCAAGGCGCAGGGAACCGCCGAGGCCGTGCTGCGCGAGATCATCGAGGAGATGGTCGAGAAGACCGTTTCCCGCAAGCTGCTCCTGCCCACCGAGGAAGTGCTGATTACCGCGTCGTGCAAGATGGCCGTCAAGGCCGGCGACCCGCTCACGTTCGAGGAGATGGAAGTGCTGATCGCCGACCTCTTCGCGTCGGAAAACCCTTATACATGTCCACATGGCCGTCCGATTATCCTGGAGATGTCCAACGGTGAACTGGATCGAAAGTTCGGGAGATGAAGGACCTTAGGAATTTTAACCACGGAAAACACAGAAAGCACGGAAAAAAGAGAAGTTCAGAAATTTCTGTGTTTTCCGTGGTTAATAACCTTCTCTTAATTTCGGCCATGCCAAGTTAGGTTGTGACATTGCGACATTATGCCAAGCGGTAAAATACACGACAGGATCACGGTCGTAACGGCGGCCTTGGCCGTGCCGGCGTGGTGGCTCTTGTCGCCTGATCGGGACCCGGTCGCGTTCGGCCTGATGCTTGGCGCGTACACTTTCTCCGGACTTTGGCTGTCCCATGACCTGGACACGCGTTCGGTCGCCTACGAGCGCTGGGGCGCGTTGAAGTTTCTCTGGTGGCCGTACCGCAAGCTGGTGCCGCATCGGTCCTGGATATCGCACGGAGTCGGCATCGGTCCACTACTGCGCGTCCTGTATTTCGCGGTCATGCTTTGGGCGCTCGTCGTCGCGGTCTGCCGGCTGCTTGTGTACGAAGGGATTCGCGTCAACCGCGACGCATTGCTCGGCGGCGTCTGGCATCGAGGCCTTGGATGGACGCTCGCGCATCCGTCGTATGCGGTGTGGGTGACGGTCGGCTTGATTCTGGGTGGCGTCACGCATTCCATAGCCGACTCGGTTGTCAGTTTTGCGAAACGGGTTTGGTGAATCAAGCACGCAGGAAGTTTGAAATCGCGACTTGTGTCTTAAACGAAATTCGTACTGCTTTCAGAAGAAATCGAAGTCGGGGGTAGCAACCCCGAAACATGAGATTGAGCTGATACGGGGCCGTTTGAGAGTGGCCGAACAGGAATACAAACTATGGCGACAGAAGCACAATTAGACGAGTCCACGGTCTTCTATGGTAGCGGCAATGTCTTTGCCGATCTTGGTTTGCCAAACCCAGAGGAGAGACTTGCCAAGGCCTCGCTTGCTAGCGCCATCCAGGACGCCATCGAGCTTCGCGGCCTGAACGAGATTGATGCCGCCAAAATTATGGGAATAGACCAACCGGCGGTGTCGAAGATCGTACGTGGTCGGCTGGCCGAATTCTCAACCGAACGACTCTTGAGTTATCTCATTCACCTTGGACTCGACGTGGACATAATCATTCACAAGCAAGCGCCTCAGTCCCAGCGCGAAGGCACGATCAGCGTTGGCTATGCATGAGCAACCGAGTCGACCTGTCGGCATTGCGACGACGTTTCGGCCTGTGCTATAATACCAAGCGCGTTGAGGGCCCATAGCTCAATGGTTAGAGCAGCCGGCTCATAACTGGTTGGTTGGGGGTTCGACTCCCTCTGGGCCCACCATCTACACAACGCGACTAGACAAGTCCTGAAGTCCCTTCCTTTCGGGAGGGGATTTAGGGGTAGGTTATGGCTCGATCGAGAAGCCGGCGAAGGCGCCTTTGGCGTCGGACCAAGCCGTTGTGACATCCGTGACTTCGGCGGAGTGCGGGCCACGTCTCATTGCGTCGACAAACTGGTCGAGGGACGGGCGGGCGCCCTCAGCGACTGCCTCGACGCCCTCCGACGTGTTGCGCACGATCCCGCGAACGCCAAGGTCACGGGCGACATGTGCGGCAAAATAGCGAAATCCCACACCCTGCACTCGCCCGCTCACAAGAACCTGCACACGCTCGTCCATGACCCCTCCGGTCTAGAAAATAGAAAATAGGACAATCAGCCTTACGCGAAAACGCCGTTAGTTAGATTCAGGATTTTTTACCACGGAATACACGGAACACACTGAAGTGAATTTATTTCAGTGCCTTCCGTGCTTTCAGTGGTTAAACTCTTCACTATCCACTACTACTTGACGGTTACCTTGGTCATCTTGTCACCCTGGACCAGCTTGTCGGCCACAGCCAGGCCCTTGGTCACCTGGCCGAACACAGCATAGTTGCCATCGAGAAAATGGCACGGATCGACACAGATGTAGAATTGCGAGCCCGCGGAATTCGGGTCGTTGGCACGGGCCATCGCAAACGCGCCCTTGACGTGCGTCAGCTTATTCGGGACGCCATTCGAGGTGAATTCACCCTTGATCATCCAGCCTGGACCGCCGCTGCCGTCGCCATTCGGGTCTCCGCCCTGAACGATCTTACCGTTGCCGTCCGGTCCGCCTGGGCTCAGATCCGTAATTCGATGGAAAGTCAGGCCGTTATAAAAGCCCTTCTTCACCAGCTTAACAAAGTTGGCGGTGGACAGAGGCGCGTTAACGGGATCAAGCTTGATCACGATCGTCCCTTTTACGGTCACCATCGTGACGATCGGGGCTGTGGCAGCCTGTACCGGACGGAAGAGGCCGAGAGCGATCAGGCCGACCGCCGCAATAACTGTCAGAGAGAAAGTCTTCATTAACATCTCCATAGCGTGGGTTGTTCAAATTTCTTGCGCCGTTGCGCAAGCCGAGCTATTGTATCACTTTGCTTGTAAGCGCGTCAATCCTCGGCCGTATCTAGAATAAATTCGCGCAGCACATGCGCAAAACCCGGTGGATCGTGGTCCATCGGACAGTGATGCGATGCCGCAAATAGCTTGAACCGGCATCCCGGCAGCGCGTTGGCGTAGCCTTTTGCGGTCGCGACGGGAATCACGCCGTCCAAACCCCCATGCACCATCAGAATTGGAGCGCGTATCGCACGGAGCCGCGCGGCATCCAGCGGATTCCCGCAGAGAAGTTTGAGCTGCACCTGCAGGGCCGCATCGCTCTTGTTCGTCGCGACAAATAGACCGGCTCGGCGCGCCAGGGGACCCCAAAATCCACCGCGATGGTTATTCGGTATCCGTGCCCCAATCGCTGCAAGCGGCCCCGTCGCCATCCTCATGGCGCGTATCGCCGGTATTCCGTACTTTGGCGATTGTGTCCAATAGACGCGCCGAGGCAGCGACCCAGTCGCCAGCGCCGCGTCGACAAGCACCAACCGCTTGACGAAGTCCGGGAAGTCGAGCGCCATCTGCGCCGCCAGATTGCCTCCCAGCGAATGACCAACCAGCGTCGCGCGTCTCAGTCCCAGGCGGCCGCACGCATCCCGCGTCCACGCCGCCAGTTGGCCCATCGAATCAAGGCGATGTCCCAGCGGTGTGTCCCCGGTTCCCGGCAGATCGAGAGCATAGCCGCGAACGCGATCGGAAAGCATCGCCAGTGCGTTCCACCAGAGCTCCTTGGAGGCGCCCCAGCCGTGCAGGTAGACGATCGCTTCAAGGCCGTCGTCCGGCCCATCGGCGAGGACGCCGAGGTCCGAGATGGTCAGCGTCCGAGGATTACCAGTCACCGCCGCCGCCACCAGAGTCGCCTCCTCCGAAGTCTCCGCCGCTGTTGTCGGACCCGCCGAAACTGGAATTGTCGCCCCAGCTATTGTCGCCGCCGAAGTTAACGCTGGTTGCGTCATCGTATTGGCTTGTGCCGCCGACATTCGACGTGTCGCCCCAGGCATTGCTGTTGTCGCCCGCGAAGTTCACGCCGGTCGCGTCACCGTACTGGTCCGCGCCGCCGTAGCCGCCTCCGCCGAACATCGCATTGTTCTCGTATCCCTGGTAATAGTTGTGGTCCGTGTAAAAGGCGTATGGCGAGTAGCCTGGAGAAAAATATCGTGGCGCGAACAGAGAATCCACCAATTCGGCGCCGATCCATCCTGCCGCCAGTCCGCCACCAAATCCGCCCCAACCCGAGTTTTGGTAGCCCCAGTAGTCGCGGTAGGGATCGTATTGCTGATAGCCGTACCACGGAACGGTCTGGCCGTTGACCTGGAACGAGCGAACCTGCGGCATGCGTCCTTGCCGGAGCTCGTCGGCTTCTTCCGGGGTTGCCAGGACCTGCCGGCTCTGGCCGTTGACAGTGACAGTCACCGGTACCAGAGAGCCAAGCGGCGCCGGCTGCGAGGAGAAGAACGAAACGCCGCGCTGATTAGCTGGGATGGCGTTGACATCCTGCTGGCTGTCGGGAAGGGGCTGCGGACGGAGGGCGTCGTCGCCAGGGATGCTTCCGGTGCCGCCGGTTGCCCGATCGAGATAGCGGCGGCCCTGCGCGACATCGGCCTGCGCCCGATCGAGGAGGCCTTGGGCTCGGCCTAGATCGCTCGCCTCGGTGGCATTACTGAGGATCTTGAGTGCCTGATCGAACTTGGTCGATGCCGCTTGGCGGTAGATACGCACTTGGTCGGAATCCGGGTTATTCTTGGGAAGAACGTCCGCATAGTTGTCGAGGTACTCGATGCCGCTCAGGACGTTGTCGTGAAGCGCCTGCACGGGGCCGCGCAGGGCAGCCATGTCCTGCTTCTTGCGGCGCGATGCGGAGATAAGCAGTCCTCCGACGATAACCACCACGAGCAGGAAGACGATCCACAGGATTGCGGAGCTGCCGTATTCCTTGTTATTAATCGCTCCAGCGACCTTCTGCGCGAGGTCCGAAATGCCAAACGTCGGGTTTTGGCGGATTTCCGGAACCGCATTTCGCTCCAGCGCAAGCACGTCCTGGTGGGATAGTTGATTCGTGACCACCGTGACGCCCCTGCCTGGTCCGTGCTCCACGGCAACGATCAAGGCATTCTTGCCGATGCCCAGTTCTTGACCCAGGATATGCGCGTAAACCGCGCTGTCCGTGTACGGTTGCGGCAAGTGGTCCAGTACGGCAATCTTGACGATCGTGTGCGGACTGGGATTGCTTTGCTGCGCGGCAGCCTCAAGCTGGGACTGGTCTACGTTCCGGAGGCTGGAGTCCACGTAAACATTGCCGCCCGTCAACGACTGATAAGCAGGGTCCGATTGGGCGCGTGCAGGAGTGCCAGCGAGCAGCGCCGGCAGCGCAAGGGAAATCAGCAGCGTCGAGATCTTCTTGATCATATTCGCCCTCCGCTTACATAGTACGTGATTTTTCCGCGAAATCGTTCATTCGGCATGTACAGTTATGATACCCGACCGGCTGGCGAGGCATGGGTATAATCTGCCCATGGCAACATTACACGACGTACTCACGCTTCTCCGGCTTCTTGCGCCCGAGGAATCGGCACTCGATGACGATCCCGTCGGCCTTCTCATTGCCCCATCGCTGGCGCGCGACATCACCCGCATTGGCGTTTGCCTGGACGCGACCTTGCCCGTGGTAACTCGCGCATTTGCGATGGGAGCGGACCTAGTCATCGCGCACCATCCCTTGATCTACAACCCGCTCAAGAGAATCGCGCCGGCCACCGACGGTGTTTCGGCGTCGGTAGCGGCGCTCATCAAGGCCGACATCGCGCTGTACGCGATGCACACCAATTGGGACAGGGCCCACGGCGGAATCAACGACACCCTGGCGCGCCTGCTCGCGCTGCATGACGCCGAGCCGTTAGGAACAGATGGAGCTTCTTCGTTGCCCAGGGTGGGGGACCTGGCACTCGCGCAGCCGCTCGGCGAGTTCTGCGCGTTTATTGCGAAGACGCTTGGATGCGCCGGCACGAGCGCGTTGCGCGTGAACTCGGTCGATCCGAATCGGCTGGTTAAGCGCGTCGCGGTTTGCGGGGGCGCGGGCGCGTTCTTGATGCGCGACGCGATTGCCGCCGGCGCGGACGCTTACGTCACCGCGGATGTGCGCCATCACGAGTTTATCGAAGCCGACGCGCGCGGCATCGCGCTCATCGACGCCGGCCATGGCGCCACCGAGCGTCCCGGCATGCGCGAACTCGCGCTTCTGCTGCCCGAACGTCTGCCTGGCGTAGGTGTAGAGTGGCTGGAAGAATAGTGAATAGTGATGAGTGGATAGTGAAGAGTTAGGAGTGCCATGCTTCGGCTTTGAGAGGCATGGTGACGCCGTCAATAATGGCCGTCTACGTTGCTATTTCGTGCAGTGGGGATTTAGGGGTAGGTTCCGAGCGCCAATGACATCGGCTACGACTGCGAGCACACGGGACAACCTACCCCGGCTCGCTTAGGCTCGCCACCCCTCCCTAAGGGGAAGGGTTAGTTGATAACGGCGAACTCGGGCCGGTATACGCTTGCCCGAGCCGGACCGTTTCCTGTCGATCACTCTTAACTCTCGACCCCGTACTTCCTTTCGATCAACCTGGCGATCTCCCTTGCAATCGAATCGATCTCGCCAGCATCCGGACCCTCGGTCATCACGCGTACCAGCTTCTCCGTGCCGGACGCGCGGACGTTCACCCGACCGCGTCCATCGAGAACTTCCTCCGCGCCGGCGATGGCTTTTGTGATATCGGCATCGTCGCGCCAGCTATTGCGGTCCCGCACGCGAACGCCCAGCAGGACCTGCGGATACTCGCGCATCTGGTCCGCAAGGGCGAAGAGGGTCATCTGCGTCTCCCGCATCACCTTCAAAACTTGCAGGGCGGTGAGCAGGCCGTCGCCTGTGGTCGTGAGATGGCCGAAGATCAGATGGCCGGACTTTTCGCCGCCGAGCGCATAACCATCGCGCCGCATGATCTCCGACACATAGCGGTCGCCGACCGCCGCGCGCACGAGGGCGATCCCGCACTCCCGAAGTGCGACTTCCAGCCCCATATTGCTCATGATCGTTCCAACCACAACATCGCCGGTGAGCTCGCCGCGCGTCTGCATATGACGTCCTACCAGCAGCATGACGCGGTCGCCGTCGACAAGCCGGCCCTTCTCGTCCGAAAAGATAACGCGGTCAGCATCGCCGTCGAACGCCATCCCGATATCCGCCCTTTCGGCGACCGTGCGGGCCTGCATTTCCTTTGGGTGCAAAGATCCGCAGCCCGCATTGATATTGATGCCGTCGGGAGTGCAGTTGATCGATACGACGTCGGCGCCCAGATCGGCCATGACGCGTGGGGCAAGCAAATGGTTCGCGCCATGGGCGGCGTCCAGGACGATCTTGAGGCCGTCGAGCCGGATGGACCCCATGGTTTCCTTAACGTGGTCGGCGTAGAGATTGCGCAGGCCGGGATCACGCCGGATGTGTCCCACGGCGTTGCCGGCCGGTCCGGTCAACGTGGACGCGACCGGCACCAATGCCTCGATTTCGGCCTCGATACGATCGTCGAGTTTATACCCATCGGGACCAAAGAGCTTGATTCCGTTGTCGGAGAACGGGTTGTGGGAGGCGGAGATGACGATGCCCGCATCGAAACCTCCACTCCGCGTCATGCTGGCGATGGCCGGCGTCGGCACCACACCCGGACTGACAATAAGCCCGCCCATGGAACAGACGCCGGCTGAGAGCGCGGCCTCCAGAAGCGTGCCGGAGATACGCGTATCGCGACCGATCACAAAAGTGGGTGTGTGACTTTGGCCAAGTACACGCGCGGCGGCTATGCCCAGCGCGAACGCAAGCGCCGGCGTCAACTCGGTGTTGGCGACACCACGGACCCCGTCGGTTCCAAACAGTTTTTCTGGCATGATTTACCTTGAAGAGATCTTAAAACTCCTCACTCTTCCGTGCGATGTGACTAGTGGGTCATTCTGCTTGATGGTTGCCTTTGTAGCTCGGCTTCGGCCACTGCGGACCACCACACCCTGAACGGTGTGGCTATGCGGACAAAACCCCCTTCGGGGCTAAGGATAGATGGCTGCGTAATGGCGACATGCGAAGAAATATGACCCACTAATGAGATAGTCGTCTGGCCTGCGTGGTGGACGCGCCAATCGACGGAGTGACTCGTGAGACGGCGGACGCGATCTCGATGCTGGCGGTGATGTTTCCATGCGACGCCATGGAAATACCGGCCGGCGGCGTGCAGCGCACCTTGCGCGTGATGGTCGAGGTGGCGCCCTGGATGTTGATCGGAGTTGTCACGACGCTGCCGATGCCGGAGAGCTTCTCCATTGGCCCAGCAACCAACAGGGTCGGCGGTCTTATCGTGACTGCGCCGATTACATAACCGCGAGCCGGCGCGCCGACGATGGTTGGGCTCACGAATACCTCCCTGGTTCGGTCCGTCTCCACAATTCCGATTTGCACATGGGCGGCATCCGGCGAAATCTTGACGTCCGGCAAGTCATTGCCCTGCGTGTCGAGCGGTATGATTTGGTAATCGTCGTCTACAGTGTCCGTGGCCCCGGTAACGTCCGGTCGTACCACCAAGCGCGCGACCGATCTGACGCTGTCCGCAGCGCCGATCACAGTAGCGATCGACGGCACCACCGATGGAGCGCGGGCCGTATATCCCGCGGCCGACGCGCCGTTGACTACGGCAATGATCGGCAAGCGCCTGCGCATTCGTTCGGCAACCTGTAAACCGAGAACGCTTGGCCTGGCCTCCCATGAAACCGCGGATTTCAACGTTGGCGGCGAAAGATCGACTCTCACGGGCAGGCCGGGATTCATTCCGGGACGCGCGTTTTGCAAATCCACACTGGCGGACACGTTCAATTCCGTCAGATTCTTGACCTTGTCCAGCGGACCGGTTAGCGTTACCATCACTGAAACGGGCTTGGGCGGCATTAGGCCCTGCGGCAGGTTCCGGAACGTGACCGGCACGGTAAGGGTCGCCGGCTGAATCGGGTTCTGTTGGCCGGAGACATACATATGCAAAATGATTGCCACAATCAGGGCAAGCAGCTTAAAGTGCAGATTCTCGCGAATTCTAGCCAGCATGTGGCATGCTTTCGTAATTCCTTAGCCCCGAAGGGGGTTAAATCGGTTAGCCAGACCGTTCAGGGTCTGGTGGAACGCGGCGGTTATGTCATCGATCGTGCGGGCTAGTCTCTCGATGCGCAGTTTCATTCTCGCGGGACGATACCCCCGAGCTTGCGCCGTTACTGGTTTCCCTTGAAGGGGCGTTGTCGCTGCTTCCGGCGCCTGATTTTTCCGATGCCTCGGGGCTGGCCTCGTCAGGTCTCCTATCCTCGCCGGCTATCTTGTTGTCCATGCGTCCGGGATGGCTTTTCGTCGCACGATCATGGCGTATCGTCAGGAACGGAGCAATCGACTTAAATGGCGACGCGGGTGGACGTGCAACCGGACGAACAGCAGTGCGACGGCGTTTGGCGGCCAACCGCTCGCGTCCCATGTAAGATTGCATCAGGCGGTCGCGCAGTGCGTCATCGCGCAATCCGCGCACCATCTTGCCATTGAAAGCCAGGGAGATGATGCCGGATTCCTCGGACACCACCAGCACGAGCGCATCGCTTTGTTCGGACATGCCAAGCGCGGCTTTATGACGCGTATGGACCGTCGTCCCGATTTCGCGGCTTTCGGACAAAGGAAGCGTGCAGCCGGCCGCCACGATCCTGCCTCGCCGTATGACCCCCGCGCCGTCGTGCAGCGGCGAGCCGGGATAGAACAGCGTGCCGAGCAGTTCCGCGGTCACGGACCCGTCGATCGTCGTGCCGGTCCCGATTATGTCCGTCAGTCCGGTTTCGCGCTCGAGTACGATCAGCGCGCCTATCTTCTTGTCGGAAAGGCTGCTCGCTGCACGCACGATCTCGCCGACCATGAGCGACACATCCTCTTTATCCAGTACGGCAAAGTTCTGTCCCCAGAAGCCACGCCGGCCGAAGTCTTCCAGTGCATGCCGCAGCTCGGGATAGAAGAGAATGACGATGGCGACCGGGCCGAGTTGGAACATCTGCTGCAAGAGCCATTTCAACCCTGTCAGTTGCCACCAGTCGGAAAGCTGGAGTATCACGAAGACAACGAGGAGGCCGGTAAAAATCTGCCAGGCGCGCGTCCCTTTGGCCAGCATGAGCAATCGAAAGACAAGGTACGCGACTACCAGCACATCCACAGTGGCGTGCGCGAGCCCGATGAAATCGTCTCCCGTCCACCGATGCCACCACAACCCGTGCATTTGCCGTCCTCAAACATGCGGCGCCGCCACTGATGACGCTCTGATTTTTCACCAGTATATCACATGGCGCGGCGGCATTGCAACGTGCTTGGTGGCTGTTGACAGTTATTGTTCGCTCTTTATCGTACGACGGGCGTCCCCGGCCGTCATGTCATCGCAGATGTGAACGAAGCCGCGGGACAAATGCTGCGTCAATCGGGTAGTCTATACGCCGATGAGATCGGGCGGTCGCCATTTCCATACCGGCCATCGACGCCGCTGCCTGCAGGCGGCGACGCTCGCGCTGCTGTCCCTCCTGGCTTGCGTCCCGGCATTTGCAAAACCCGCGCTTACGGTCGGCTCGAAGCGGTTCACGGAATCGTACGTCCTGGGCGACATCATCCGGCAGGTGGCCAATCGGGTGGGGGAGGCGGACGCCGTCCACAAGGCGGGTCTTGGCAACACAGGAATCGTGTTCGCTGCCCTGAAGTCGCGCAATATCGACGTCTATCCTGAATACACCGGCACGATCTCACAAGAGCTGCTGGGGAACAAAACCATGGTGAGCCTGGAGGAGATGAACGCCCAGCTTCGGCCCATGGGACTTGCGGCGGGAGTGCCGCTCGGATTCAACGATACCTACGCGCTGGCGATGCGGGACGATCAGGCGCAAAAGCTCGGCATTCACACCATAGGCGACCTGGCGAATCACCCGGAACTGCGGTTCGGCCTGTCGCAGGAGTTCATCAACCGCGCGGACGGGTGGCCGGGCGTCAAGTCGACCTATGGACTGCCGCAGACGCCGCAGGGGATAGACCATGGACTGGCATACGAGGCGATTGCCGGCGGCCAAATCGACGTTACCGATATTTACTCCACCGACGCAAAAATCAACAAGTACCACCTGCGCGTGCTCGACGATGACCGCGGCTATTTTCCCCGCTACGACGCCGTCTTGATCTACCAGTTGGACTTGCCGTTGCGGCTGCCGCGGACGTGGGGGGCGCTGAGCCAGTTGCAGGGCAAGATTACCGCGGCGCGGATGGTTCGCATGAACGCCGAGGTGGAACTGGATGGCAAGACCTACGGGCAGGTGGCGCACGAGTTCCTGGTCACCGACCTCAAGATGGGCCATGCGGGAGGTCCGATTTTTCGCGCCAGTTTTCTCGCCCATGCATTCGGCGACGATTTCTGGACACTGACCTGGCAGCACCTTACGCTCGTTTTCGTCTCGCTCTTTTTCGCGATCCTTCTCGGCGTCCCTCTGGGCATTCTCGCCGCCCGTTCGCCCGCAGCTTCCCATCCGATTCTCGGCGTCGTGAGTGTGGTGCAGACAATACCGTCGCTCGCGCTGCTGGCGGTCTTGATTCCGATCCTGCACCGCATCGGCAATGAGCCAACGCTCATCGCGTTGTTCCTGTATTCGCTGCTGCCGATCGTGCGCAACACCTATGCCGGCCTCACCGACATCGCCCCACAGCTCCGCGAATCGGCCGAGGCGTTGGGACTGTCGGCAGTCGTGCGCCTGCGCATGATCGAGCTTCCACTCGCGTCGCGCTCAATCCTTTCCGGCATCAAGACGTCGGCTGTGTTGAACGTCGGCACGGCGACCATCGCCGCCTTCATTGGCGCGGGAGGTTACGGCCAGCTCATCGCCATCGGCTACGCGTCCGACGACAACACCAAGCTTGTCGCCGGCGCAGTCGCCGTCGGGGTACTGGCGTTGCTGGTACAGTTGTTCTTCGATCTCTTGGATCGGTGGCTCGTGCCGAAGGGGTTACGGGCGAGGTAGCGATAACGGCGAGAGACGAGAGATCACTGTGCCAGCGGGACGCCGGCTTGCTGTTCGTTCCGAGGTGAAATATTCAGAAGATAATACGCTGGATTGTACGTTCTGTCCTTCTGAGATACCCGCTTCACATGCACGTTTGCCACGGAGTCCTTCCCAAGCCATGCGATATTCAAGTCGGATGCGTCGTCGCTGGACAACGAAGGATCGATTTTTCCGTAAATCACGCCCGCGTCAGTCCGGTATTCAAACTGGCGGTGCCCTGGCAGAAGTCCCTGTAATTGGCCCGTAAACGTCTCGTCCTTCTCATCAATAGTCGTTATCCTTGCCCGTTCGATAGCGCGTTCCAGGGACGGTTGGTCGTACTTCTTGTCGAGTTCGCCGGAGACGATGCGGAATGTCGCGTCTTTCCCATGCACCAAGTCGAAAAACTTGCGTATTCTGTCGAGCACGCGCTCGTCTATGTCTTCAACCGCCTGGCCGAATTCATTGTCCGGGGCATCAAAGGAAGCCATGATCTTGGTTGCCTGATCTACCGATCCCTTCAGACTTGAGTCAAACAATGGAGGATCGCCTAATTCGTCGAACTGGAATCCAAACGAACCATGCACAATTCGCGTAACATAGAGCTTACTTTGCTCCTTTCCCGATACGGGACCGCGTTGGCCCAGCTTGCTATGAAACCTAGCAGCGGAAACCGTTGATACAATCTCCTGGAATGACTGAATCGCGTTGGCGCCGAACTCGCTGTCGATGCCCTGACTGTTAAGGACCGGTTGTCCGCTAAAGAACAACGCGGCCGACGCCAGTGGGTGGTCCGTCGCTTCGACAGAAGCCAGAGTGTCGCGAAGTTCGTCGCGACGGCTTTCCAAGCTCAATCTGCCTAACACGTCAGACGGCGTTAGCTGAGACAGTATGTTCTCGACCGTTGCGAGATCGGCCGCAATGAAGTCCTTCTCGATCTTCGGGATCATGGCGTCACCTCCGGTACGTTGGACTTTAGAATTGACAGCGCAGCGTCATCTTCATTCTTCGCATCCTGTTCGACCTCAAGCAAGCCTTTCCATATGTGTGTGTCGCGTTGATGCGAGAACAGTAGCAGGAAATATCGCGTCTGCAAGACGATGTCTCTTGAATTACCGTCGAGGTCAACGAAATAGGCGTCAACCTTATAATCACGCTTAATCGTACCGTGGTCGAATAGAGAACGATTTGCGCCGATAAAGTCTTTCCAGTCCCGATCAGATTTGATGTCGGCAGGACGCCTGGTAAAGATGACAACGTCAATGTCGCCAGGAGGATTGTTCCTTAAGGTTTCCTTATCCTCAAGAAAGCTACCGTCCAGCCACTGGAACCCTTGTGTTAACCCGATACCGCGCAGTATGCGTCGATATTCCAACCACCCGGCGAGTATGGCCTTACGTTCGTCCGTTGACGCGAAGTGATTAACTACCTCCGTCACGCTGACCGGATAAGGTGACATCCAGCTTGACTGTCTCGCTGGAATGTCGCCTAAAAAAGGCGGCAGGACGCCGTCTAGCGTGAATGGAGGGATCGGCATGCGGCGCCACTCCTACGATTGACGCTTGTATCACTACCCGGGCAAGGCTTGTTCATTGATCGAATAATACCACGGCGCGTGCGGACTGTCAATTTGCCCTCAGGATGTGATCGCCTTTGAAGCAACCTATCCAGTACCGCTTTGCGCTTACTGCGGTCGTAGTTCCTCGCCACTGGCCTCCGAGACGTACCGCTCATCGACGTCGACAGTAACTTCACCGCCAGTGTTGAGATTGAACGTGGCACGCAGTTCCACGTCGCTCATGACCTCGAACAGGCTAAGCCTCTCCATCTCGTCCACGTTTTGCGTATTGTGTTCGTCAGCTCTCACAATAATGGCCTTACGGCCATTCAATTTGCACGGAATCAGCGACAGGGCTTGACCGTGATGTTCTGAGGCGTCAATACGCAATTCCGGTTCTGGATTAATGATGTAGTCATGCGATAGCCTGACGTTTAGTGTTTTGGCGAGAAGATCAGGTATTTTGACTTTCAACCGAATCGATTGCAAGCACGATGTTAAGTCAACCCCTGCTATACCCAGACCATCTTCGACAGTACCTGCCATCGTCATTGTTCAAAACTCCAGCGATCGACGCCCGTCTAACTTTACGTATGGTGGTAGCTTCGAATCGGGGACACGGCTTATAGCCAAATTATACCTTCTGGCCAGGCTTTGCGGTGCCAACATTTCACTCAGTTCACTTATTTCACATGCACGGTATAATGACCTCAGGAGGTACCGATGCATGCCTGGCACACTGGAGGTGGCGCAGCCAACTCGCCAAGATAGCTTGAAAGCGGCGGAGGCGGCTGAACGATTGACCCACGGCCATCTTGTGCAATCTGATTTGCCGGAGATTGTCGTTCAGCTATTGGCTCTTATGCTAGAAGAACTCGCTAATGGTCGAGCACTTTCGCTTGTTCCGATTGAATCAGACATGACAACTAATGAAGCCGCCGATTACCTGAACGTGTCAAGGCCATATTTAATCAGGTTGCTCGATGCAGGCAAAATTCCGTTCCATCGGGTCGGTACCCACAAGCGTGTTAGCTTTCGCGAGATCAAACGATACAAGGAAGAACAGAAAAAGCGGTCGTATGCCGTCTTAGCCGAATTGCAGGCTGAGGCGCAAGATCTCAATCTGGGATACTGATGTCGCCGCAAGCGCTACGTTGTCGTAAAGCGTCGGGCGAGGCGGCGGGTACCGCGGCCGCAGTATCTGTCGCGAAAACAGCTACGCTTACGTTGCCGGAAGCCCGACCCCACGCTCTCCTTTTATTACACATCATCAAAGCGGCAAGTTCTTGCAGGACTCTGCTGCCGACGGCTGGAATAGCCTATCATGCATTCCTGGTACATCGTCTTTTTAACAGTGTTGCTGATCGTCGCGGCATACGAGTTCATCGTCTTCGTTGTGTACGCCGCACGGATTGCCGATACGGGCGTGGACGGCGACCACGCCCTCGCGATTCAGCGTCTCCAGAACCTCCTGCGGCTACCGTCGTTACTGGGATTCGGAAAGGACCATGTACAACTACTGATCGGCGATCGGCTGCTCTTTTCCCGCCGGTACGAGGAAGCCATTGTCGTACTTAAAGATCTCCTTATGCGTGCGCCCTCGCGCGACACTGGTCGGGCCCGCGAACTGCTTGCCGATGCGCTCGACGCAGTCGGACGGCATCCGCAGGCGGAATCCGAGCGCCAGATGGTGCTCCGACTCGCGACTGAGGAGCCTAGCAATGCGGTATTGTGGATGTCCCAGGCAAACATTGCCGCTCGCCAACAGCGTTATCAGGACGCATACAAGCTGTACGAGCGCGCCTACCACGATCCGTTCAGCCGCCTTGGCCTGCGTCCACAACTCGTCGGCAAACTGGCTCTAGCGGCTATGAATCTGGGACATCCACACGACACTATCCGATGGGCCGAGATGGGATTAAAGCTTGGGTCTGGCGGGGCCCTGAAGGGTGTCTATCACAGACAGGCCGGCACGTCCTACTCCAATATCGGCGACTTGGATGCAGCGGCCAAGCATTTCAATGAAGCCTACGCCGTGGCGCAGGGGTCGAACGACAGTTCAGCCGCTGCGCAGTCCCTGGCCGGGCTTTCTGGGGTTCAGCGCAACATGGGCCAATTCGACGCCGCTATAGAGAACGGCCGGAAAGCGCTGAACCTGTCATCATTTGCGCGAGTAGCCAACATCTATCTATTTGAGACGTACATGACTTTGGGGCGATACGATGAGGCACGCGACACGATTTTATACTCCGGTGAATCGTCAACCCTTACCATCCCTAGCAACGAGAAGCGCAGTGCCGCCGCAATGCATCTTGCTCTTGGCCGGATTCATGCTGAGACGGGCCATTTCGATGCGGCTCTTGCCGAACTGTCCCTTGCAAGTCCAGTGTTCACTGAGTTGAAAATGGCGGCGTATTGTAAATGCATGGCGGCATGGTTCCAGGCCGGTGCCGGCGCCAAGGAGACGGCTTTGACATCGATGCAAGAAGGGGCACAAATGGCGGAGCGACTTTCGGACAGTCCAGGCAGCCAACGTGACGACTACTCGATGCTCGCTCGAGCGGCCCTGCTATTGGGCGAATATGATTCGGCTCTTGGATATGCGGGCAGGCTCTTCGCACGTCACCCACACCCAGCCGATTTGCCACAAGCTCATTATCTGGTCGGCGAGGCCCGTCGTGGCCTTGGCGATGCCGATGCCGCGCGCGCTGCATACCAGGCGGGGTGGGCAACGGGCATTAGGAGCGTTTGGATGGAGAGAATTCGAGAACGCTTTGGCGAGATATGAGCCGCCCTTCCACCAACTGCCACACGAAAAATGCAAGCAAGGAATACGGCATGCCGACCGACAGCGCGAACGCGGTCGCGACGCCGTCCATGGCGTGCGGCATGGACGGTTTCGTGCGCGCGCCGTAGACGGCGGCAATCACGACCACGAAGAACCAGGCCAGGATGTCGTTCATGTTCGTGAGATCGTGAACAACGCTCAGCACCGACATTCCCCCGACAAGAAACGCCACACGCCGGCAGCGCGGCCATTTCCACCAGACGACCGCGGCGGCTGCGCCCAGACATAACAGCAATATCCAGCCGATGAACGGGTCGATCGTTGGGATTTGCAGTTTCGCGAGGAGAACGTCGATCAGCAGCGCGGCCCCAAGCGCCTGCACAACCGGTTCCGCGGATGCGCGCGCGGTCGCAATCGCGAGCGTTGCGAGCAGGACGGCGTAGAGGTTCGGCAGGTAGTTGAACCGCTCGCTGAGCGCGTGGCCTCCCGACGCCAGCGGGACGGGCAGGATTGCGAGAAGCGCCATGGCCGCGCCGGCAAGGATCAACGGGTTCTTGCGAGCTCGTGCTGCGATCAGCGTGAATACGCCGATCAGCAGCAGGCTTGGATCAAAGGGCTGCGATGCCGGTTGGCCGTAGACGCTATACAGCAGCGACCGCACGCCGAACGAACAGAGAATCCGCAGTGTGTCCGTGTCGATTCCGTGCCATAGATGGGCCGATGTCCGCTCGGCGGAGACAATGCGATAGGCGGTAACATCGAGCACGGCGTAAATTACGGTCCAGGCGACCACCGGCGCCCACGCGGCCGCCAGGCGCATTAGTCGAATCGGCAAGCCGAATCGACGATGCAGGTAAAGGTCGAAGACGCACACGATTAAGGGTAGCGTCGCCGCATCCTCCTTGGAGCACATCGCCGCCGCCATGGAAAACAGCGCGAGTCCGAGATAGCCGATTTTGCCGCGTTCGCGGTAGGTCATCCAGAAGTCGAGCGTCAGAAGCGAGAACAGCGCCGCCATCAGCGTACTCGCGCAGCACACCCACGACACTGCCTCCTGCATGTGAGGCGCGAAGAGGAAAAGAACGGCCGCCAGCGCTCCCGCCCATGCCTGTCCGGTCAGACGGTACGTCAAAGCGCCAAGAAGAAATACGGTTATGGCGAAAAGAACCAGGCTTCCGGCATGCAGCGCGACGGGGTTGTGCGGCGCTAAGGCGCCAAACGCCAAGAACCAACAGAGCAGCATCGGTCGATAGAACCAGTGGATCGCCACCGGATCGAAACAGAGCAGCAAACGGCTGACCGAAAAGTCGCTGTAGTGGCCGACGTAATAGTAATCGTCCTGTTTGAAGCCGAGGTGGAGATATTCCGCGTGCAGCGCGAAGACTGCCGCGATACAGGCCATCAAGAAAACCGGAAAATGCCATGGATATCGTCGCATGATCAATCACCGCACCAACATGTCACGTAAAGCACTCCGCAGGCCGCTGGAATACCGCGCGTACCGGCCGGACAGAAGCTCGCGGACGATGACAGGCAGCCGGCCCATGCGGTTGCCGGACATCTCGGCGCGCGCCCGGACATGGCCTATCCGCGCCGCTAGACGCCGTCTCGAGTCGTCCAGCTTGGTCAACCGGCTTGTCGTGGCCTCATGTGGCTCCCCTTTCCCTGGAGGGGAGAGGGGTTGGGGGAGAAGGGTTGAATCCGGCCACGACTCGAGCCTGCGTTCGACAAGCTCAAGAAACTCGACATGCTCGCGGTAGTGCGTGCGGTCCAAAATTGTCGGACGGTCATGCTTGCGGACGCCTGTGACCTGCGCGACATGCTGGCGATACTGGATCAACGGCTCGTCGACAAAGGCGACATCCGCGAGTGCCGAAGTCAAAAGCGCGATCCAGGAATCGTGGAACCTACCGCGGTCCGGAGGGATCGGCAGCACGAGGTCTCGCAAATCGGCGCGGAACGCCATCGTTGCCCCGGTGACAACGTTCGCGTCGAGGAGCACGTCGAAGGCGTTGCCCGCACGCACGCGAGCCTGCCGCCGCCTGTCGAACGATGCATACTCGAAAAGCCGCCGGCCGAGCGGCGCGAGCGTATCGTCAACAATGTCCCCATCGGAAAACACAAGGCCTAAATTCGGATTGCCGTCAAACGCCGCGCGTACCTTTGCCAGCTTGTCGCCGCGCCAGACATCGTCTTGATCGCAGAGCGCGATCACATCGCCGCTTGCCAAAGCGATCGCTTTTTCGAAGTTCGCAATGAAGCCGACGTTCACGGCATTGACAGCCAATCGTACCGGAAACGGCGCATTGACGGCGAAGTCCGAGACGATCCGCGCTGTGTCGTCGGACGAGGCGTCGTCGGAGACAATGAGCTCGCTGGGCGGAGACGACTGGCGCGCCAGACTGTCCAACTGCTCGCGCAGGTACACAGCGCCGTTGTATGTGCACAACACGACGGATATCGCGTGGTCGGGGGCCATTATGTTTTGCGAAACGATTGCTGATAGAGCCGTCGGACTTCCTTCAGCTCCCCGTCGGAGACTATCTTGCCCTGGTCCAGCCAGATGGCGCGGCCGCTGAGGTGGTCGAGAACGTCCAGGCTGTGCGTCACATTGACCATGGTCTTGCCCTGCTCGCGAAACTCGATCATTTTCTTGAAGCATTTCTTCTGAAAGCCGGCATCACCAACGGATATGCCCTCATCGATCAGGAGAACGTCTGCCTCCATGTGCGCCGCAACCGAAAAGCCGAGGCGCATCTGCATGCCCGACGAATACATGCGCACCGGAAGGTCCATGGTCGAGGAGGCCAGTTCGGCAAACTCCACGATTCGGTCGTACGCTTCCTCCGCTTGATCCGGCGTTAATCCGAGGATGGCTGCATTGAAATAGACATTCTCCTCTCCCGTCATATCCGGGTTAAATCCGGCCCCCAGCTCGAGCAGGCTGATTAAGCGCCCGCGTATCGTCGCCGTGCCGGATGTCGGCAGGTAGACCCGCGAGAGGATCGACAGCAGCGTGCTCTTGCCTGAGCCGTTGCGGCCGAGAATCGCGACGCTTTCGCCTGGCTTGACTTTGAACGAGACATTGTCGAGCGCTCGGCGCGTATCGACACCGTGCTGAGTGGCGCCCTTAGCCATGGATCGGACCCGGTCCGCCGCCGCGGACTTCAGCGTGACATGCGCGCGATGCATCACTCGGAAGTCCTTCGTGAGGTTCTCGATTTCAATCGCGTATTCCGTGTCCGTCTCATTTCCAAGGAGAGGGTTGGGGTGAGGTGTTATCTCAGTGCTCATGGCCGCTCCGTAAATGTCCATTTGGCGGCATTGAACCTGCTGTATCCATATACGCAGACAACGCAGGATACGACCAGCGCCAACAGGCAATAGTGCACGCTGAACTGCGCCGTCAATACCTCCGCGCGCGGACCGCACGGTACGCCCCCCCGCAGACTTGCGCCGATCGGCAGCAGCAGCCGCGGGAAGAACACCTGCTTGAACGCATCGATCGTCCAGGCGATCGGGTTGACCAGGTAGAGATGATACAGGAGCGAACGCCAGTGTTCGGGTATGCGCGGCGAGTAGAAGATGTTTTCCGGGAAATACATGATCGGCGCCAGATACATCTGCAGCATCAGCAACACGCCGACAATGAACTTGACGTCTTCATAGAAAACATTCATAGCTGCCACGAGAAACGATAACCCCAGTGTGAGCAGAAACAGGATCAGGATCACCACGGGTAGAAACACGATCTGCTTTGGGGGCAGTCCCGGCCAGCTTCGAAAGACAAGCGTCAGAATGCCCCAACGGTAGATAACGAAGACCACGAGTGAAATGCACAAATGGATCAGGCTCGCGCCGGTTGTGGCTATGACCGGAATTTCGCGGGGGAAGTAGATCTTCTTAATCAGACCGATCTGGCTGAGAACAGCCTGTGACGCGTCCATGATGGCGGTTTGAAAAAAGAACCACGGAATGAATGCACAAAGGATGTATGCGCTCATATTCCGCGGGCCCGCGCCCAAAATGAAGCCGATGACAAGGGTCAGAATGAACGCCTGAGCGAGCGGCGTGATCATGGACCAGAATATGCCCAGAATCGAGTT